>Ga0076332_1002_pt1 | contig 24495 bp, 13 predicted proteins | sample RifGroA2_FD_67839 | JGI IMG/M metagenome (GOLD analysis project Ga0076332, IMG submission 67839) | Peregrinibacteria bacterium GW2011_GWA2_44_7 | reverse complement strand
GCAAACCTCCAAGGAGCCCGTCTTCTTTGTTATTCGTCGCTTCCGTACCTTCCAGGTACGCTACGCTCCTCATGCCTCGAATCCAGACCCCTTATGAGGGTTGCCATTACAAACTCTTTTAGGTGAACAGCTCTTAGTCCTTTATTTTAGTTTCCATGTCTTTTCACTTTCAATCTGAATCAGGGACATTCGAGGCAGGTTCGGACAAAGTCGTTCCCACGTACTTAAAAGCGGCTTTGGCTATTCTGCGTAATAATGAGCAGTTGAACGAACAGCGGACCTATGTGATGGAAACCTTTCGGGCTATGACCATCTGTCAGCCCGATGGGGAAAAAAAGTGCGAAGCATTTGAAGGCTATCTATCCCGAATTTGCAGCGGCGAGTTGCAATACATTCCTATGGCCGTAAGTTTTTTTATGGAGTCAATTCCCGAAAATTATATTCTTTATGAATCGGTTTTTAATCGTTTCTTGGAGAAAATCGGTTTTTATGAGGATGCGGCCGATGTTTTGTTTGGCCAGCGTGGAGTTATTGTGGAGCGGGTAAAGCAGGCCTTGGAAGGGCTTTTGGAAGAAGGAGTGACGTTTGATTTCCCTAATCGGAGTACTGAGGTGGTTAAAACGTGTTTGGACAAGTTCGTTTTGGGCGCAGTTCCCCATCCTTCCGATCCCTTGGGGAGAACATTGAGTTTAAGCCGGTTGCGTTTTTACTCAAAACCCACCCCCATCCATGATCATCCGTTGACGTTGGTCGAAATGGTAACGTGCGGACAATTGAGAGAAGTGGAATTGGAAAAAGTTGGAGATGAGGAAGGCTGTGTTTTTAGGCCCAGGGCCATTCAACTCCATGAGGCGGGAACTTTTGCCGAGTACGACGGAAGGAGTCAGGGGGAGCTTCCCTATTATCATTCCGTATGGTCCACGCCGGAAGTCCCTTATACCGAAACATTGAATGTCTATCTTGGTAAAACAACATCGCACAATATTAGGACTTTCGGCGGAAGGGAGTTCAATGTGCAGCGAATTCATCCGGAGTACCGCGAGGAAGTCGTTTCGGCCTTGGCGCGCGATGGTTTTGTATGAACATAAAAAAATATTACGAAACCATATTGACGAGACCTATTTTTTGTATTAATATTTCACCCTTTTCGGAGGTTTTATTCAATTCCTAATTGTATTTCATGGCGAATGGTGATGTTCCTCGGGATAGTGTCGAAAATGGGGCGAGATTCATTTCCATCCAAGCAAAAGATGAACTGTTTCTTGAATTTTCAAATGAAGCAAAACGAAGAGGCCTTGCGGTGAAAGCCACAAATGGTCACGAGAGTGGGCGAGTCAAAAAACGGGAGGGTGCCACGAGAAGGCTGGATGAGTTTTTGGTCAGCATAAGAGGGTTTTTAGGCGAAGGGGCTGTGGTGAGTCGGGAGCAACGCGAAAAAGTATGCCGTCAGGTTAAGGGGGAACTTTCAACCTTAGCCTCTTCCTTGCAGGGAATTGCCGCCCGAGAGGCTTATCTCCCGGTGAACAGTTATGTCACGGAGTTTGGTCGAAAATTAGACGCGCTGTTTCAGTTGGTTTCCGTGAAGGAGGTCAGCCAAAAGCTTTTGACTCTTTTTAATCAGACCTTGAGGGATCATTTTGAAGATTATTGTATGTCGCTTAAGGGAGACAAATCCACGTACAATTTTGACGAGAAAATTTCGGAAGAAGATATTGTTTGGTTGGATGTCATTGCGAGCACGTATATAAGATCCTTTGAGGATGTGTTGAATAATTATTTTGAACAGTGCAGCAATAGCAATTGTGAACCGACTATTGAAGCGTTCGCAGGATTTTTTGAGCAAAGAATGAGTTCGGCTCTTAATGATAGTCTTGCGGCACTTGCGGAGGATGTGGCGGAAGATATAAATAAGATAAACGACATGAAAGAATCGGCCGAATTGGCTTTCATTATTGAGTTCACCTCCAGATTGAAGCAGCACGCCTATTTTAATGAGATTCCTACAGTTGAGGGGGGGGGATCCGTTCCCAATAGGCAAGAAATGGTTGCCTATTTTAGGCCGGAGGGGATGGAATTCGCCATCACGGATGATGAGAAGTTGTACGTCATGGAGAAAGAAGGATTGCCTTCTATGGATGTTGCCAAAGAATTGAATCAAGAATTTCATGCCGGTGTTAAGGTTAGAAAATCATCCGATGTTGCAAAAATAAGAGAAGAAATTCTTCAAGAACAGAGTGGTCAGAAGCTAAGGGGGATTCCCAATGAAAGTCAGTTAAGTAAAGGTACAGATGGCTCTATTCCAACGGACGAAGCGGGAAAAGAAAATACAGCCCCAAATGGAGTGGTGATTTTGCCAGTGGCACCTCTTATGGTTGAAGGAGTTGCAGTGACTAAATCACTCAAATTGATTGAAGCGGTATCTTCCCATGCAGGTGAGCGTGAGGAAGCATCACTTGAAACGGTTGGCCCTCATGGAGGGGTGATGAGCGGAGTGGAAGAGGTAATTTCATCCCTCGAGAAGTCCCCTGCATTGGTTCAAGAAAAGGTGGTAGGCTTGCAGGAGAAGGAAATTGGGATTTCCGAGTTGATTCATCAAGAGCGATTTAGTGAACTATTGGTTATTTATCAGAGGGAAAAAGAAGGAAAGAAAGACTTAAAGAGGAGAATTTATGCAGCGATATCCGCTTTGTTGGAAGCCATTTCAACCCAGCCCGATCGTTTCACTCGTGTTCAAGCTGAAAAATTAATGCAGTTTGCCGAGTTATTCATCAACCGTGAGGCCACGGAATCGGAGGCTGGGCTAACCAGCGCCATAGCCGAGTTTTTTCAGGATTTGAGAGATCCGATGATCACACGCGTTCCGGAATTGGGAGGTGTGACAAACTTTTTCGATCGCTTGGATTCGACAATATCCGCATTGAATGTCCGGATAAGTTCCGGTGGTGTGGAGCTAAACGCATTTAAAGAAGAAAATGCACGCTTTGAAGCAAAAAAAGCAGAATTAAAGTCATTGGAAGCTCGGCTGGAAACTTTAAATGAGAAATTGGAGGGGCAAACAAAGGAAATAGAAGCCTCCACACAGCGTAAAGAATTTTATAAATTGGGAGGATTGGCCGCTGCCGCTGCTCAGACGCAAGAGGCATTGCAGGATGTACAAGCTCAGATAGAATCAAAAATAGTGGAATTAAAACAATACGATGGCCAGGCTCCCGAAAAAAAAGAAGAAGAATTATTACGAAAGATGATGGGGGTTGCAGAGCAAATAGCCCAAGTTCAAGCGGTAAAGCAGGAAACAATTGAAAGGGTGAATGCCGCACTCCAATGGGGGAAGCAGCAATTGATTGAAATGGAAGTTTAAATTTTATGTCTATTCAAGATGAGCCCTAAAATGGAACTGGATAATGCTTTTGATGAGATTATAGAAGAGGAGGTGTTGCGGCATTCAGTGGAAGCTCCGTCGATGTCCGCATGGCTGAACAGCCTGACTCGTGAGATGAAGGGCGCTTTGACGGATTGGTCTTTTCTGACGATAAGCGATGTTTTCACTCTGGGTTTGGATGTGCGATCGGTTCCTTTGCCCGAGGGGTTGCCGGAGGGACCGCTTGAGGCCATCCGATGCCGTATCAGTCGGAGAATGATTTCCTTGGGAATTGAGCATGTCATCCAGCGGGAACGAGCTGCGGTCGGATTAGGCGAAATAACCGATGTCGTGAGAATAAATAAGCTCAAGTTATTGACCACACTCGTGCAGGAGCTTGTGGACTATTTTACTACACAGCCTTGTCCGGAACGATTGACCCCTCATTGGATTCGCGTCCATATGGGCATCCCTTTTTATAGTCAAATGATGAGCATTATCGAGAATAATGGCTTTTATGATTGGGGAGTGGTTCGCAATTTATTGCCTGTGCAATTGAGAGAAATTTTTTTTTATAAATTGAAAGAGGAAGCCGTGACCACGGAAGAGCTGGAAGAGTATAGAGGGATTGCCGAAAAGCTGGGGCCGGAAGCTTTGAGTGAGTTTTTGGTTGCAAGCGGGAAAATCAATAAAAACGATTTTCAACGAACCACCGATTTGATTGCTCAATATTTGGGGGAGGTGGAGTCCGACCATTTTACTCCTCAAAAGTTATCTCTTTTGCCCGATGCCGTGTTTGAAGCCCCAGGTTTAAGGAACTTGATATTCATTAAATTGAGGAATTGGTGTTATGGTCAACTTATAGTGGCTCATGGAGAAAATGCCGCTATTTCAGATTACAAAAATTCCCTTGAAAACCTATTGAATCAGGGCATGGACCCTACTCGTCTGAAACAACAGGAATTGGTTGAAGATTTAAAAACTTATTGGAAAGAAATTTTTGAGGTTGAAGCTCCCGAAAGGCTCAATGACCATGTGGTGAATAAGGAGGGCGTTTCTTCGCGATTTCCTTCGCTGCGTCAACGAGTGGCCATGGTTGAAATGAAAAATCCGGGTTCAAAGAAATTCATCGCGTTCACCATGGGAAGTGGTAAAACGGGGACGGCTTTTCTGGCAAAAGAGCATGTGGGAGCCAAGAAAATGCTTTACCTGTGTCCCCCACGAGATCTGCTTTTGAGGGAACTCCACGGGAGAATAAAGAAGTATTATAAAAGTGGAAATGAGCCCTCCTCGGCGGTCATTGCTTCAGGAGTAGATAAAGAGAATTGGGCGGATATTTTGAACAATAACGAAGTTGTTTTTGTTCCGTACAGCATGTTGTCTTCCCAGGGAAAGGATGGGCGGACATTGGCCGAAACCATCAAGGAGACCCCCTTTGATTTTGTGGTGGCGGATGAAGCGCATTGGGCCAAAAATCCCGATGGGGTCTACACAGACAATTTATTTGATATTGTGAATGGGATACCGGATTTATATGAGAAAGGAAGGGTGATGTTGTTGTCCGGAACCCCCGCGCCCAACGAACCGGAAGATATTTTGAGTCATTTAAAAATTTTTGATCGAACGTTATACGGCGATTTAAAGGTGATGAGGGGAACCTCGTTGAAATGTGACCCGCTCGTTTTAAGGAATACCTTATTGAATTTTTTGTTGGTACTGGATGAATACGAAGATCTGGATGCTTTCTGTCGCACTCATTCGTTTGATTTGGGTCCCAAAGATCGAGCGGCTTATGCCGGGGTCTTTGATCAAACCGATTCTATCCCTCAACGGATGCATGCCTTGGAGCTTTGTCTGAATTCTCCCGGCTTGTTCGCCGAAGAAGTGGAAGATACGCTCTTACGCGAAGCGGTGGGAATCATCGCCGAGTGGCTTGAAAAAAACGATGTTGTCCTGGTGATTGAGAACATTCATGCCGAAGGAGTAACAAGAGGGGACGATAAGCCTTTCATTCAACGCTTCAAGGCGCTTTTAAGAGAGCAATTCCACCAAGAAGCAGTAACGGTGGAAGTGATTGACGGAGATACGCCCAAGAAAGAAAGGGAACGCATCATTCAAAGGAGTAAAAACAAGCTGGGGAAAAAGATTTTGTTCGCCATGTCCACGACCATACGGGAAGGCATTGACCTGTCTCATATTCATAAAGGATTGATGCTGGAACCTTCCTACACCATTCCGGATCGCAACCAAATGATCCGACGTTGCTTGCGGGAAGGAAATACCGATTTTGAATTGGTGGTTTTACTGCCGAACGATACGATTTCGCAGGGAATCGGACGGCATGCCGATTACAAATATCGCTTGGTCCATCGCTTGATGCACGGGGGTACCATTCGGGAAGCGGATTCCTACATTTTGGACAGTCTCTTGGGCAAAAACGGTAATTATCTCTTGAATCAAGCCCTCACCGATCAAGAGAAATTGGGACGGTGTCATACCCGTTTGCACGGAGTCGGGACGGACGTGTTCCAAAACTTTTTGGAACGGTATGGGGAAATTTATGCTCAATCTTGCTTGAAAGAACTGCAATCCGAATTGGAAGCAAGCAAGCCGGGTATTGAGATTGAAATCCTAAGACATTTGGAACGCGAGGGGCGTTTAACGGCACGCGATTACGCCGATATCGGAAGTGGCCCCTGTCGTTTGGCCAATCAGTTGGCCGGAGTAAACGCGATGAGTGACATCAGCATTAAAAGCATCGATCTTTCGGGGAGCCTTTTGGCGGGTGGGGAGGCACTGCTGGACAACCGTTTCCCCCTGCGACTACTGGAAAATGAATGCATCTCCTGCAATAGCACCGACATGAGTTTGGCGGTCGCCAGTTATTCCTGTGATGTGGTGGTGGCTTCTAATCTGATGCAATTTCTCAGGCATACCAGTTACCGCTCCGAACGTGAAAAGTTATTGAGTGAATGCGGACGAATTCTGAATCGGAAAGGGGTGCTCATTTTAACCTTGGACATGAACGCCGCCTCCCTTCCGGAATTTTTGCATTTTGTGGATTCTTTGTCCGTATTTGGATTTAAGGCGGATCCACTGTTGACCGGCATTTCCAGGCATGGAGAATCGGTCGGCGCAACCTACGTCATTACGGCTTTTCGGGAAACGTCTCGAGCCCTCCGGTTGGCGCAGGTTGGTTTGAGTCTTTCACGTACCGACGGGCGACGGGTGATCAGTGGTTTGGATTGGGATCAGGCGAATAAGCTGAACGGATCGTGGGAAATAATGAACCTAGATCAACTTCGGTAGAAGCATTAGGTGAACAAGGTCCTAAGGCGGGATCGAGGGGAGAAGCTTGTTTTTGGGCGTGATTTTTGCTATAATGAAAAGATTAAATTTTGTCAGAATAAGCCCATGGCCAAAGGGAAATCCGAAGAAAGTTTAAAAATTATCAAGAAAATCATCGCTTTATTGGCGATTTTAGCGTTGGCCACGACCATGTTTTTAAGTTTTTTCGCGGTCCCCCAGAGTAAAGCCTTGGAGGTGAATCTCGATACCGGACTGGAAGAATCGTTGTGTGATGGACTGGAGGGGACGGATCTGCTGGAATGTGAGTCTGAAGGAACCACCAGTTTTACCGATTTCCAGGGAGAGTTTGCTCCTCCCGAGGAGGAAGGCTATGCGTCTGGAATCACGAAAGTGACGTCGGCACGGGAATACATCGTGAATGTCACCAACTTCGTATTGTCCTTTTTAGGATTGGCAGGGGTGGTGGTGATCATTTACGGAGGATTTTTGTATGTGACCGCGGGTGGAGAAGAAGAACAGGCCAATAAGGGCAAAAAAAGCGTCACCTACGCCGTGATTGGTATCATTATAGTGCTCGGTTCGTACGCCATTGTGAATACGTTGGTGGGCGCGGCCGGGGACGGAGGAGATCCTTCTTCCGGGCTTTACACCAAAAATGGCGTCAGTAGCGAAAGCTTGAATGAATTTCAATCTCAAGAAATCGCTCAAAATATCCAAAAACTCACGGAAGCTTTTGTCACCGAATACACCAACTACATCAATGTAGCCTCTATCTTGGAAGCCATGGCCGCCGTGGATTCATTTGATGAAGAAGGCTTGAAAGAAATGCAAGAAGGGTTTGAACTGATCCTTCAGCAAGTGGATAGCTTGAGCAATACCGCGGATACGGCCAATAAAGCCATTCAATCGATTAAGGGCTATTTGAGCTATCAGATGAACCAAAAAGCCGCTCAATTGGCCGAGGTTGACGAATGGGGACAAGCCAACGTTTTGCTGGCCGAAACGAGTACCGAAAGCGTTGCCGATTCCGATCCTTATGACAGCGGATCGGAGTTGATTGGCTACATGAGCGATATTTCCGATCAAAGTCTGGAAGAATACCAACAGGCCGTGAAAGACATCCAAACCGAAATGGAGCAACTTCAGGGAAGTTTTGAATCGTTGACCACCATCAACGGGCTCTTCACTCAAATCATCAACTACTTGTCCGAATACGAGACGACTTCAAATTATGGCTCACAGAATTACACGTTTGAGTCCGCCTCGGGAACACTCAAGGTCTACGATACCCCTCCCGGAGGAAGTCAACGGGTCGGAGAGATCGTGGATCTGTTCAACCGGCTTTATAATGTGGTGAAAGAATTGGAGTTCACCACGGCGATTTTGACCGCGAATACCAATCAGGGAAACGCTCCGGTCACGATAACGTTCAACGGACTTGATTCGTACGATCCCACCAACCAGACCATTCCCGCCGCCAATTATCAGTGGGATCTGCTAGGAGACGGTTTCAATGACGCGCCGGACGATAAAGAGGGCCCCAATGTCTCCTACACCTATGAATCGCCCGGAACCTACCGGGTCGCCTTGCGGGTGACCAGCAGCGATCCCGAAAACATCGCTTCCGGAATCAGTTACTTGAGTATTAAAGTGAATCCGGCCTCCTCCATTATTTCGTTGACCGGCGACCCCGGCTCGGACGGAGCGGATGTCACGGATTTGAGCGCGTTAACCGGTTGGACGGTGACGGGAGAGCAGGCCAAATCGGGGATTACTTTTGATGCCGGGGGCACCGTGGACGGAGACGGTAATTCCGATACCATTGTGAGTTTTTCGTATGATTTTGGGGATGGTGAAACTCAAACCGGAGAAAGTCCCACCTCGATTCATTATTACAGTAAGGAAGGAACCTACTCTTTTAATTTGGAGGTGACGGATCAAAATGGAATCAAAGATCGAAAAAATGTAACGATTGAAGTGGCTTCCCCCGCCGCCTATCTTGAAGCGTCAAAAACAACCGCGGAAATTGATGAAAAAATTGCATTCGATGCGTCAGGTTCGCTCACGGATAACGGAAACATCACCAATTATAAATGGTCGATCACCAAAGACAGTAAAATCGTTTACACTCAAGAAGGGAACGATGTGGATCTCATCGAATATCAGATGAAAGAACCGGGAGAATATTTGGTTCAAATTGAGGTTACCGACAGCGCGGAAAAAACAGATGATGAATCGTTGACCGTCACGATAAATTCCAGTGCGCCGGTGCCAACCTTTACCTATTCTATCCCCGATTCCTCGGAGCCTAACCGAGTGTATTTTGATGCGTCCGAAAGTTACGATCCGGATGAAAAGGATGTGTTGAGTTATAAGTGGGAGGTCGAAGGAGAAACCGGCACGGACTATGATTTTGTGGAATCGACCACCATCGAATCGCAGCAACCCATTGTGGATTTTTATTCCGTTGGAGAGCATAAAGTCATTCTGACCGTGAGCGATCAGTATGAACCTCCCATTCAACAAAGCGCCAGCGTGGAACAAAAAGTGACCGTGGAATCCATTTTGGGAATCAAAGTGGAAACCGTGGGCGATAGTGTCTCGTTTTTGGAGGAGAGTGGATTGGCCGGAGTCACATTGGAAGTGACCAGCGGCAATAGCGAAGCCTATGAAATTGATTGGAAAGATGACTCTGATGTCGAAACCTTGAATGGAGGCGCTCAGACCATCAAACATCAATACGAGGAAGCCGGAACCTACTTGGTGGAAGTGACCGCCTTTGGGGAGGGCAACGAATCCAATGAAGTGATTCATAACGTTTACGTCGGAAACGGAACCGAACCGATTGCCATCATTCATGTGACCATTGATGGGACGAGTGAAGCCTATGATGGAGCCGAGATCGAAGGGAATCGCGAAACCAGTTTTAAGTTTGACGCTTCCGAATCGATCGATTTGAATGGTAAAAGTCTTCCCTCTGAAAATATCACCTGGAATACCGGGGACGGAACCATTAAAAGTGGAAAAACACTCACGCATGTTTATGATGAAATGGGCACTTTTGAGGTTACTCTCACGGTGAAATCCGCCGAAGATCCCACTGTGTCCTCCACCGCCGCTGTCACGGTTACGATCGAAGGGCTCAGTCCCGAAATTTACGGATTGACCGCGACGCCCGAAAGTGACGAGCTCGTCACGCCGTTGAATGTTAAAATTGAGGTCAACGCCCAAGACCGCGACGGAGAAATCAGCAGTTATAAGTTTTGGTATTACGATGTCAACAATTCCGGAGAAAAATTAGACACCCAGATTTCACCTTCGGCCAGCGCCTACATGACCATCAATACGAACGGAACGACCGGAGAGGTGAATACCTACGGATTTGGAGTGGAAGTGATTGACGATGAAAACAACGGCACCAGTTCGGAAATTGAATTCAGCGAAGCGCAAATCCCTACCTTGGAAGTGGAAAATGGTCCCAATAAATCTCCTAAAGCCGACTTCAATGTTGATCGCACCAACGTACTTGTCGGGGAAGAAGTTAACTTTAGCAGCACCTCGAGTGATGAAGATGGCGAAATCAAAGAATACATTTGGGATTTTGAAGGAGACGGGTTTTATAACAATCAATCCGTGACGCAGAGCAGCACCACGCATGTGTTCGAAAAATCGTCGGAAGAAGGCATTGAGGTGCGATTGAAAGTGGTGGATGAAGGTGGGGCCTCCGATGTGTCCGATCCGGTTCGCATCTATGTGGACAGTTTAACCAAAGATCCGGAAGCGGCCTTCAATACGACGGTATCCAATCTCGATGTGACCTTTACGAACAATTCCAAGGCGGACTCCGCCAACGGGGCGTCGTTGATTTCATATGAGTGGGATTTTGATGAAAAGGAAGACACGGATGGAAATGGAAATTTCAATGATGATACTGATTCCATCGAAGAAAGTCCGAAGCACACTTATAAAACCTTTGATACCTATCGGGTGACCTTGATTGTGACCGATAATGAGGGCAATACCGACGAAGTGACTCGTAGCGTGGTCATTGATGAAAGCAGTCCTCCGGAAGCCGCTTTTACCACTACGATCGACGATAAAATCGCGACTTTTAAGAATAGTTCCACGGTTGATGCCGGGACCAGCGTTAAAATTGAAGGGTATCAGTGGGATTTTGATACCCTGAAAGACGATTCAAACGGAAATGGAGACTTTGCGGATGATGTTGATTCCGCGGACAAAGATCCAAAGAAAACGTATGAGGCTTATGGGAAATATAAAGTAAAACTCACCGTGACCGACAGTCTGGGCCGAAAGGATGAGATTGTGAAAGAAATCAATGTGGAAGAACCTAAAGCTGAGGAGTTGACCGCCTTTTTGAACTCCACTCCCGCCCCGCAGCCCAGTGACAATAAGATTCATCTGCAGGGAACGTCGGGAAACATCACTTTTAATTTTTCGTCGAGTGGAGGAATTGGAGAAGTGAAGTATGTGATTGATAAAAACGTTTATTTTGATAGTGATGGCAGCGGTAAAACAACGGATGATGCCAATCATTCGGCCACTGCCGCTGGCAGCTACACCACCGATTTCTATAAAGAGTGGGGATTGATCGTGGTTCAACTCATTGTCACGGATAGTGAGGGGCGAACGGCCAAAGTGACCAAAGAAGTGGTGTTTGATGCGTCCAGCGCGGCCACCAGTATTTTGCCGGTGACAACCGGAGAAGCACTCACCATTTTGGCAATGGCATTGGGCTTTACCTTTTTGGGCGCGCAATTCTATACTCGAAAGGAAAAAAGTCCCCTCGATTCTTCCGAACTTTAACTTTAATTAAAAACTCCTTCCCATGGCCGACAATGTCCCCAATGCTCCTCAAAATCCGAGTGATCCGCATAAAATTCCAATGCCGGGATTGACCCCAAAACCGATTGCGCCTCAAGGCACCCCGGTGCCTCCTTCGGGAGCAAATTCGACTCAGGGAATGCCCCAGTCGGCCCCTCCCGTGGCTCCGGTCCCCCAAGCGGTTCCTGCGCCCGTAGCAACCGCTCCGCAAATGCCGTTGGTTCAACCTGTTGCGGCCCCATTGATGCCCTCTGGTCAGCCACCCGTTGCCACTGGACAAGTCGCTCCGGCCACGCCCGGGCAACCCCTGCCTCCAAAAACGCCCGAGCAAATGCTCGCGGAAAAAAAGGCATTGAAAGAGCAACAGAAGAAGAAAAAACTACTTTATATTTTATTGGGAGCGATATTTTTCGTGTTCTTCGCCGTCTTCATGGTGGCGTTTGTCATGTTGAGTCAGGCCGGTTCGGGACCAAATCCTCTACTGCAACTGTTTGGACTGTCAGAACAGCAGTTGTATCCGTTCTTGATCACTATGGCCAATCTGTTTTTTGGCCTGTTTGTCTTCATTGCCTTTTTGATTTCCGTGATTGGCGCGTTCATGACCGCCATGGCCAAGAAAGAGGACAAGCCCGCCAAGCGGAAAGGCTTGACCATGGTCATCGTGGGATTGATCTTTTTTGTGCTGTTTTCCATCACCTGGGCCGGTTCCTATTTTTATCTGCAAAAGAAGAAAGCACAGTATGCCACGAGCGGTGAAACCGTGGACAGCATCGTGACCACACCGGAAGAAACCAACGGTTTGACCGCTCCGGCCACGATCCAGTTTGATGCGTCCAAGTTGCCCATCGACACCCGTCTGTACACCGTGATCTCTTACAAATGGGATTTCGGCGACGGCGCAACGGCCACGGGGCCAACGGTTTCTCACCGCTACACCAGCAAGGGCGAAAATGATGGCCGTTATATTGTCCAATTGGTGATTCTGTATCGGGACAACAAGACCAGCGAAGAGGCTCAGGATACCTTTACCGTGGATGTAGTCTTCGTGAATGAAAAGGTGAACGCGTCCTTTACGGCCGATGCCACGACCGGGAAAATTCCCTTTACCGTGACTTTCGATGCCACGGAAAGTGTGGATCCGGACGGTGAAATCGTCAGCTACGAATGGGATCTGGACGGAGACGGAGAGTATGGCGACAGCGAGGAATTGACGCCAAGTTATACCTACACCAAATTTGGAACCTACACCGTGAAATTGCGAGTCACGGACAACAACGGAGAAAGCAACGTGATGGAACTGGAAATTGTGGCCAGCGAGACGGCTCAAGCCACGGCGACCATTGAGGTCATCACCGAAGAAGGAGACGTATTTTATGTGAATAAATCCTATTTATTCGATGCCAAGAATGCCACAAGCCCCAATGGAACCGTGGAAAAATACGAATGGAATTTCGGGGATGGAACCCCGGCAGTGAAAACCAAAACCGCACAGCATACCTACGCGGAAGCCGGGGACTACACCCTCACTTTAACCCTGACCGATGAGGAGGGGGAAAAGGGTGAAGTAACAAGAGCGGTGGAAGTGACCAATCCGGAGTCCATGCCGGTGGCGGTGATCACGACCGATCAGCCGTGGGCGGATGAGGAGCAAACCACAATCAGTGGAAAAGTGCCGTATAAAATTCAATTTTCAGCCACGGAAAGTACTGATAAGGATGAGAACATCGTGAGCTATTCTTGGGACGTCAATGGGGATGGCACGATGGACGGAGTGGGAGAGACCTTCACCACTAGTTATGAAGCCGCCGGAACCTACACGGCAAAATTATTTGTCGAAGATGCGGAAGGAAATGAATCCCAATCACAGATTAAAGTGAACGTCGAGGAGCAAGGGATTCATGCCGATATCCAGGCCAATACCGTCTCGGGAGAGGTCCCGTTTACCGTTTCTCTGGATGCCTCGGGATCCACTTATCCTTCGGGGAAAATCGTGAATTATCTGTGGGATTTTGGAAATGGAGTGACTCGCTATGACGGAGCGCAAGTGACCTATACCTTCACCGAGGTGGGAGTCTTTCCCGTCACGGTCACGGTAATCGGCTCGGATGAATCCGAAGACGAAGCGTCGGTTTCCATCAATGCCATGCCGGTGGCCCTCAGCGCTTGTTTCACTCCCAATGTAGACTCCGGAAAAGCGCCTCTCATTGTCACGTTCAATCCCAGTTGTTCCAGTGGAACGGTGAACAGCTACCATTGGGAGTTTGGCAATGGGGACATCAGTTATGCCCGCAAACCGACGTATACATTTGAGCAGCCCGGAACGTATGTCGTGAAGCTGACCGTAAAGGACAATGAAGGGTTCACCGATTCGTATACGGTGACCATTGGAGTGTACGGGGATAATTAGATGAACAGCTCCTAGGAGGGTTTTTCTGGCTTCAATTAAAGAAAATTGAATAATCTATTTACAATATGACTTTCTATGATATAATTATATACTACCTTTAAACTATCACACCAATGGTAAACGAAATTGAGACCTCAGATCCAATGGAAAGTGGAGAGAACGGGATCAATTGGAGACAGTTATTCGTGGATATGAGGTTGGCTTCTCAACAAAGGAAAGCACAGCAAGAATCCGCTCATGCGGAAAGCTTTGTGATTGATATTTTGAAACAAGTCCAAGCGGAAAATTCAGCCCCCACGGTTCAGAATTTTCTTCAGCAGGGAGCGTTAGAAATATTGGCAACTCAGGATTTGGAAGACTATTGGTGGAGTCGATTGACGGAGCTAACCCATTCCCGCCAAAGTGAGGCCTTGAAAGTGTGGGTGGCCGACAATTCAACGCGAATGACAGAAGCACAAAAAGTTCAATTGTTGAGTTTGTCGCAGCGAACGTCGGAAGACGAGGAAGTGGCTTTTCGGGAAACGGGACGGGGACGCTTTCATGGAATTGAAAAGGTTTTTGGGTTTCCAGGGAAGCACGGTGAGCAGGAAGAGGATGATAAAGAATGGATTAAAGGGCACGAAGCCACTGAGGCCATGAGACAGGCGGCAGAGCTCACCAAGGAAGATTTGGTTGGTTTTTGGGAAGGTGCCTCCAAACTCTCGGGTTTACCTTTTTCCATGAGAGAAGATTTAGAGGCATTAACCGAAAAAATGAAGCCAAAATCGGCCAAGGATGTTGAAGTCAGTGCTCAGTCCTTGTTTTTTGACTACCTTCGCCACCACGAAGCAGGAGTTAAAGCGGTCATGGAGCAAATCAAAGGACCGTTGATGGTAACGACCGCGGAAGGAAAGGTGGTGAGCTTGAAAACCGTTCAAGACTTTCTCAAACAGGTCGCTTCTCGCGAAGAATATACGGGTAAACGAAAGCCCACTCTGGAGATGAAACAAATTGAAGCCATTCAAACTCCTTTGGAAAAAGCCGTGGCTTCCATGGTTGAGGAGGCGCAAAAAGGAGAATTTCCTTACGACGGAACCACTCGTCATCATGTGAATATAAATGAAGGCGAATTGCTTGGAGTCATTAGGGAAGGGCAAAAAGACGTAAACGCGGCATTGAGGTGGAATGCGGTTTCCGCACAGTTGAGGAAGTTGGATCCTCAATTTGATCTGAGTGCCGAGGCCGCTAAGGTTTTTATTGCTCGAGGAAGCGGTTACGCTCCCCAACGTTTTGTGTTCGAATTGAATAAATTAAAGGCCGGAACTCAAGCGCCTCAGGATAGAATGTACCTTGTGGTCGATCTCCCTAATCCGAGAGGTTATCAGGATACGGCAATGATGATTTATAAAGGAGAACTCGATCAATTTATTCAAGCCACCATGCACCGCGTGAATTTGAGAGACAAAGAACCGATGCTGCTTTCTCACACTAAGTTGGCCGATTATCCAAAGAATAATACCGAAATGTTGACGCAAATGTCCGAAGGGAGCCTTCAAGCGGTTGCCCAAAGAGTGAGCGAGAAGGCGCAAGGCGCAACCGAAGAGCAGGAATAAGGGATTAAAAAATCATTTTCATCTATTCATCAATTAACCTTTAAATTATATCCATATGAATTCACCCTCAATTCCCGAGAGTCCTAATGACGGTCGCAAAATGGTTTTTGATATGCTTGCACAATGGAGAATATTTGAGCATAAAGTCAATGATGCGATCGATCAATCTTACGCGGAAGAGCTGGTTACCGGTATTTTTGAAAAAAAACAAACTCCCACTGCGGAAGATTTTCTTCGAGGCGGGGCGGAGTCCATGTTGTCGCTCCAAAATTTGGAAGACTACTGGGCCACTACCGAAAGCAATCTTTCTCATTCGCGCCATATGCAAGCGATGAAAGATTGGGTTCAAGCCAATACGGGAAATATAACAGAACCTCAACGAGTGAGTTTGTTGAAATTGGCGGAGACCACCTTGGAGCAGGATCAGAAAAATTGGAGAGAGCGCCAATCAAATTCTTTTGATGAAGCGAAAAAACTGTTTAAGGGTGTAAGGCCGAAAGATGATGAGGATAAAGCAATTTGGGAAAAGGAATGGAGAAAAGGTCATGATCTAAAGGGAAAAATGCAGCAATACGCCCAAATGTCACATCAGGATTGCAGTGATTTATTGGAAGGAGCTTTAGCACAAGAGTGGTTATCCGAAGAGGATAGGGTGTCACTTGAGGAGATGAAAATACGTTGGAAGGGTGATAAGTCGGAATCCACGAAAATGATGCTCAAGATGGAATTTTTTAACTACATCCAACATCGAAAAAACGGAGTTGCTGCGTTATTGAAAGAGATAGAAGGGCCTTTTATCGTAAGTTTGAGAGATGGTAAAACAATGAAGGTAAGCTCCGGCGAGGAATTCCTAAAAAAGGTTACTCCTCCTCGTGATACTTTTAGTGCGGAAAGGCGGAGAGAATTCGAGCTGGGCAATGTTCAAGCCATACAGACCCCGTTTGAAAGAGAATTGTCACATGTTGTTGATGAAGCTCAATCCGGAAATTTTAAATTTAAAGGGGAAACTAGTCGTGCCGGGTCGTACCAGAATATAGGAGAATTTATAGGGGCCATTGAGAATCGGGATAAACCAAAAGAGCGATTGCGATGGAATGCCATCAACGCTCAGCTTAAAAGATTATCCCCTGAATTTGATTTGGCAAAAGAGGCCAGTATCGTTTATGTTCGTGTTTTGGTGGATCTTCCGGGTCCCCGAGGGTATGCCAACGTGAGCCTATCTTTTTACGCAGGAGATTTAAAGGATTTGATCGAGAATACAAAGTATATCGAAGATCTGGATCAACAAGATCCGGTTACCTTATCGGAAAAACGATTACAGGATTTTCAGAAAAACAGTCTCGAAATTGAAAAACGAGTATACGCCAAGCGAATACAAGAGGCCAGCGAAACCACAGAACGTTAAAAGTGATTCGACACTCCTCTTCTTAATTAAAATTTATGGAATTGAAACAAACGCCGGACTATAGCGTCATGGCGGAAGACTGGAGTCCCTCCTTGGAGGCTCAGCTTAAAAGCGAGGGCTATGTGATCGATGATACTGTCGAGTTTAGGATGGGGGAGGAACTCAAGAAAATATGGATGCTTATATACGGCGTCTGTTTGAGGTTCAAAAAGGTATTCCCTATCGGTTGGTTCGAAAAGGGCCTCTGATCAAAATATGGTTCAAGGGTTAATGCCCATATTTTTGAATCAGTTTTTGATCCACCAATGCGGGCTGGATCATGGCGTTCGGAGATAGCACCCGATCCAAATCTTTGGGCTCCATCAGGCCTTTTCCCAGTACCAGTTCTCGAATGGGCTTGTGTCGTTTGAGTCCCTCATTCACGAGCCTCGCCACCTCATGGTATCCCAGATAAGGCGCCAGAGCGGTGGCGGTCACCAGGCTGTGATCAAACAGCTTTTTGATTTGAGTTTTGTTCGCGATAATGCCGTTGATACAGTCCTCGCGGAACATTTTTAGCCCATTCGTCATGATCTGACAGGAGAAGAGGAGATTGTGCAGGATGAGTGGCGTGAACCAGTTCAGTTCAAGCTGTCCTCCCTGCGTCCCCAACGAGACGGCATGATCATTCCCGATGACTTGGAAGCAGATCATGTTCATGCACTCCGCTACGGAAGGATTGACCTTTCCCGGCATGATGGAGGAGCCGGGCTCTACTTCAGGGAGAATGATTTCCGCAATGCCTCCATTCGGGCCCATGTTCAGGAGTCGGAGGTCATTGGCAATGCGGTTCACCTCCACGGCCAGTGACCGGAGGGCGGAAGAGGCTTTCAAGAAAACCGCCATGCTGTGGGTCGTTTCGATGAGATTTGGCGCGGTGCGGAGCTTGAACCCGGTTAATCGGGAGAGTCTTTGCACCACGATTTTTGCATAGTGGGGATGGGTGTTTATTCCTGTTCCCGTAGCGGTTCCGCCGAGTCCGATGGTGCAAAGGGAAGTTTCGGCTTCCTTAATGAGGTCTAGTGCGGTTTTAAGCGCCGAAGCGTAGGCCATGAATTCTTGTCCCAGGGTTATGGGGACGGCATCTTCCAAGTGAGTGCGGCCAATTTTAAGAAGCGATCCAAAGGTGCGACCTTTTTTTTCGAGAGCGGCTTGGATGAGTTTCATCTCCCTTTTTAAATCTTGAAAAGCCATCAAAACACTCAAGCGCACGGCCGTGGGGGTCACATCATTTGAAGACTGGGCCATATTCACATGATTGTTGGGATTTACGGGTTTATAGCTTCCCTTTGGAGAGCCCAAAATTTCATTGGCTCGATTGGCAATGATCTCATTGGTATTCATGTTGTACGGAGTCCCGGCACCGGCTTGAAACACATCGAGAGTGAACTGATCATTGAATTTTCCATCAATGAACTCTTGGGCGGCCTGATCAATGGCCTTGGCTTCTTTTGTGCTAAGTTGTTTCAATTGTAGATTCGCTTGGCAGGCAGCCTGTTTGATCTTTCCCAGTGCAATCCGAAAGTAGGTCGGAGCGGTCACCCCACTGATCTTAAAATTGGCTTGAGCGCGAGCCGTGAAGGAGCCGTAGTAAGCCTCTTTGGGGACTTGGACGGATCCAAGGGCATCTTCTTCGGTGCGGAAGGAGAGAGAGGTATTTTTAGGAGAGGATTTTTTCATGGGAGGATCAAATAGATTTGAGGCTATTATACAAGGATTATGAAAACACCCAATTTTATATTTGGGAGATACTACGACCGCATTCCTTTGAAGTTGGTTCCCACAATATAGGTTTCGCGGCTGCGATCACGGCAGGCTTTCGGTTTGAAGCAGTGAACGGCCCGGAACAGCTTTTTGGCGCGGCCAACCACAGCAGCAAACTCTTCACCCTGGAAAATTTTGGTGATCACATAGCCTCCGGGTTTCAAATGGTCGCCACAAAAGTCCAGCACCGTCTCATTCAGTTCGGCCGAATGAAACGCATCGGCATCGGGGATTCCGGTGGTTTTGGGGGCCAAGTCGGCCACCACCCCCTCCACCTTTTGAATAAAAATTTTGTTCAAAAAAGCTGGATCGAACATGTCGCCCTGATGGAGCTCCACGTTTGCGGCAATCGCTTCCATCGCCTGCAAATCCATGGCAATCACTTTTCCGGATTTCACCCATTGACTCAGTCGTTGCGACCAGCTCCCGGGCGCCGCACCCAGATCCGCAAGGGTTTGCCCCGGTTTTACCAGTTTGAATTTTTGTTGGATCTCATCCAATTTAAAGGCGCTCCGCGCTCGTAAATCTTCCTCTTTTGCTTTTTGGAAATAGATGTCTTTGACAATGTAAGGTTTGGTCATTTTTTTTGGGGTATATTAGGAGTTGGCAATGACTGAGCTACGCGTGGTGCCCGCCCCTAAAAAAGATAAAATACGCCCACCGACAGAATTAAAAACGAAAATCCTTTTACCATCAAGGCCGAGCGATTCGTTTCTTCTTTGGTGACCCAAGGATAAAAGGAGGCCAAGATGAGGCTGAACAGAAAAACAAACACCGCTTGAAATTCACCAAAAACTTGAGTCAAAGAGGCTTTGCCTAGGGTGAGCGCGACGCTGAAGCTCAGCATACCGAAAACGCCGAGCGTTTGATTCAAGACGATGAGTTTCCATGCTTCCCTGGGCAATCCACCAATATGGCGCTTGATATTTTTTCTCAATGAGGAAGAGCACAGCATAAAAATTCCGGTTAAGCTGCATCCCATCAGATACACGAAAAACCCTTGCCAAAAGTTGGGGAAAAATCCAATCCATTTTTTAAAAAGCACATCGGCGAGCGCCCACAAAAAGGAGGCCACCATGGCCAGCCAAAAGGCTTTGCTGAAATGCCAAGCCCGATGGCTTCGTTTGAAAGAAATCAATACCCCTCCCAGTAGAATAAGCCAAAACGCGACAAACTGTTGCACGGTAAGCCGTTCATCTAAAATGAAAAAAGCCAAAATCAAAATAAAAATCGAACACATTTGAAGGAGTAGAATCACCCGGCTGGTTTCCTCCAGTTGCAAGGCTCGATAGTAAGGGAAAAAAGGAGTCATCCAGACTGCGCCGCTGAGCAGCATGGCCCAAAAGGGTCCCCATGCAACGCCATCCAGGCCCACCCAAAGTAGTCCAAAAACGGCAAAGGGGAGTCGGCCTAAAGGGACCAGCCACGTCATCACTCCGTCGTCAGGAATAAAGCGGCGGCGTAAGGCGCTGTCCAGTACATTGGAAAAAGCCCAGAACAATGGGGCGGCAATGGAAAAGAAAAACCAGGCGTTCATGAGGTGGGTTTATTGTTAAACATCGTATCAATCGATCGTCGAGCCTTTTCCGTTTGATCTTCAGCCGTTTTGTGGCGCATTTCTAATAGGTTTTTCATCTGGTTTTGCTCCACCTCCTTCATCCATTCGTTGGCAAAGCGCCCGTCCTGAATTTCGTTTAGAATTTCTTTCATGGTGTATTTTGTCTCTGGGGTTATCAGTCGAGGGCCTCGGGTATGAGCCCCATATTCCGCGGTATTGGAAATTTTCTCAAACATGGAGGCGAATCCTCCCTGTTCGATCAGGTTGATGATGAGTTTCATTTGCGTGATGCATTCTAGGTAGGCCAATTCCGGGGGATATCCGGCCTCGATCAGCGTTTCCATCGCCGCTTTCATGAGGGAGGGGACCCCTCCACACAACACCACTTGCTCTCCAAAAAGATCTTGGTGCGTTTCTTGCGTGAAGGTTCCTTCAAGTACCCCCGCTGTCGTGAACTTCATGGCCTGGGCCATGGCGAGTGCCACGCCGCGTCCCGTGTTCGCCGAAGTATCCTGTTCCACGGCAATTAGCGCCGGCACTCCGACTCCTTCGCGATACAAGCGGTATGCTTCGGGCCCTGGCGCATAAGGGGCAATCAGTATCACGCCGACGTTTTTGGGTGGAACGATCCGTTTGAATACAATATTGAAGCCGTGAGAAAAACTCAGGATTTTTCCCGGTGAAACATGGGATTGAATATGGGCGTCATACACCGATTTTTGAATTTCATCGGGAATGAGCAGGTGGATGATGTCGGCTTTTTGCGCGGCTTCCGATATGGAAAAAACGGATAGCCCATCCTCTAGGGCTTGCTTCCAAGATTTTCCATTCTCGCGTGCCCCCACACACACGTCCACGCCTGACTCGTGCAGCATGCGGGCCTGGGCGCGACCTTGGGAACCGTAGCCGATCACCGCAATTTTTTTGCCGGCAAGCACGGAGAGGTCCGCGTCGGCGTCGCGGTAGATTTTAATGGAAGCCATTGTGCTGAATTAGCGATAAAACAAAGCGATTTCCACTATAGGGGAGAAGCGGTAAGGGGGCAATTGGGGAAACAATCCTATGTCTACAGTGCTTCTGCAAAAGCAGAGGCACTCGAATTCGAAAAGGCTTGTAACTCCACGGCGATGGCTTGAATGGTGATCCGACCATTTTTAATCTGAAGCGTTGCGTTCTCCAGTGCGTCGTTGCAGCTTTGTATAAAAGTTCTGTTCTCCAATAAAGCCGAGAGGCCGTTTGAAATATCGCGATTGGTGCATTCAGTCGGCAGGGCAATGGCGTGGTCTTGTTGAAGCAGGGGGGCGATGGTGCGGATGAATCCCGGAGTGGATACGGAAGGAGCGACAGGGTATGCGCCTTGTCGGGTTTGTAGATTTCGAAGCTGGGAAATCACATGAAATCTTATAAGTGGCTGGGGCAATTGATCTAAGGCGTTTCTGTGGGTTGGGGTGGCGATTTTTCTGGGCAAAGATTCTTGCAGTTCGTTAACCATGAAATGAATGAACTGGAGAAGGGACTCACGAGTCGGACGAGGAATCATGATCAAGTCCTTAATCCTTCCAAGGGCGAGGGTTTTTACGGCATTATTTCCTTGCGATAGGGATTTTTCATCTCCCATTCTTGGCTTGAGTGAATCCGCCCAATGGGATTCATTCTTGGCGGATTGAAAAATGATTTCCATAATTCCTTCAAGAGAGTAAGAAGGAGCGGGGATTGACCTAAAAAGGGCATTCCACTTCTCCGTCAATGCTACTTTAAAATGGGGGTCTTGGTGGAGCGTTTCCAAGAACTGATTCAGTTCCTCCATTTTGGTGTCGAGGGGACGATACTCTTCCACGATGATGGAATTAAGGTTCGGATAACAATTTATAGGATAATTAAAATAAGATGTAAATACTAAACAAAAAAATGGGAATAAATAATCCATATGGTGAGTTATTTATTTAAAAATGAAATTTTGAAAAAAGTATAAAAAAATTCAATAAATTTATTGCAATCAATTAAATAATAAGATAAAAATTAGATATAAATAATTTTGAAAAAATTTATGAAAAAATTAAAAGTTGCACTCATCTGTGGCGGTCCTTCCCTCGAACGGGGCATTTCGCTCAATTCCGCTCGTTCTGTCTTGGATCACCTTGCCGGGCCGGATATTGAAATTGTGCCCATTTATTTTGATCATAAAAAACGCCCCTACCATATTTCGAAGTCCCAGTTGTACTCCAATACGCCCTCGGACTTCGACTTTAAGCTCCAGTCCACGGCTCGCTTTTTGAGTCAAACTGCACTCAAGATGCTTTTGAAAAGTGTGGACTTGGCCTTTCCGGTGATGCACGGTCAGTTTGGAGAAGATGGAGGAATTCAACGGCTTTTGGAAAGCTATAAGGTGCCTTATGTGGGGTCGGGAGTCGAGGCTTGTAAGCGGTGTTCCGATAAATTTGATGCCAACACCTTTATTCGGGAACAAGGATTTTTTGCCTTGCCATCCCAGGTGTTGAAGATTTTCCATAATGATCATGGAAAACGTATTCGGGATTTTTTCAAGATTAATAAAATCAAGCGCGCCATTGTGAAACCGGCCACCGGAGGTTCCAGTATTAGTGTATTTTCCGTGGGATCGCCCGAGGAAGCATTGGAAAAAGCGCAATTGATATTCTCGCGACGTATCGACACCCGAGTGGTGATCGAACCGTTTTGCGAAGGAGTGGAGTTCACAGTGATCCTTTTGCAAAATCGTTTCGGTATGCCGGTGGCGGTATTACCGACCGAAATGGAGATGGACTATCAGAATCATCAGATTTTCGATTTTCGAAAAAAGTATCTCCCCACTCGGCAGGTGACTTACCATTGTCCTCCTCGATTCGACAATGAAACCATCGAACGTATTCAGGTTCAGGTGGAGCAGTTGTTTACCGTTTTGGGAATGCGCGATTTTGCTCGTTTCGACGGCTGGCTGTTGCCCGATGGAAAATTGTGGTTTTCCGATTTCAATCCCATCAGTGGGATGGAGCAAAATAGCTTTTTATTTCAACAGTCGGCCCGTATCGGGTTGAGTCATCGGGATGTGCTTCGCCTCATCGTGAAAAATGCCTGCCGTCGTCAGGGGATTCCATTTCCGGATTTTATCTCAAAACAGAAGCAAAAAAAGAAACGCAAGCCGGTGAATGTGCTCTTTGGGGGCAATACCTCGGAACGCCAAGTGTCGCTGATGAGCGGAACGAATGTGTGGCTCAAGCTCCGACAGTCCGAAACCTATGACCCCAAGCCTTTTCTCCTCGATTTGAATGGAGAGGTATGGAGTGTGCCCTACGCGCTGACGCTCAATCATACCGTCGAGGAAATTTATGAGAATTGTTTGCGTGCCAAGGAAGATGAAAACCGACTTCGGTTTCTTGAAGAGAAAGTAAAATTGCGTTTGGCGTTGGAAAGCGAGGAATCCAGTGAGGATTTTGTGTTGCCGGAACGCATGACACTTGAGCAGTTTCTAAATCGATCGGAGTTCGTGTTTACCGGTTTGCATGGCGGAATCGGAGAAGATGGAACGCTTCAACGCATGATGGTCGATGCCAATGTGAAATTCAACGGGCCGGGAGAAAAAGCCTCCGCGCTATGTATGGATAAGTACGCCACCAACCAGGCATTGAAGGGGTTGGAAGCGCAAGGGGTCTATGTGCCCAATCAACGTTGCATCGAACTTTCGGAGTTGGTGAGTTTGAAGGGAAAAGCGTTTGAAAAAGTATGGAAAGAATTGCAAGGCGAGCTCCAGGCACGGAGTGTGATCGTGAAGCCTCAGTCCGACGGTTGTTCTTCAGGGGTGGTTCGGCTGTATTCGATTGCGGATTTGAAACAGTATGTGAACTGGGCCGATAAAGTTGCTCCTTTTATTCCGGCCGGCGTGTTTAAAAATCAAGTGAGTATGATCGAAATGCCGCTCACACGAATGGAAAATCTTTTGTTTGAGCCGTTCATTGAAACCGATGTGGTACGTGTGAAAGGAAATCAATTGAAGTGGCGTAAGAAAAAGGGGTGGATCGAGGTGACGGTTGGCGTGGTGGAACGAAAGGGGAAAATGGTGGCGCTGAGCCCGAGTTTGACCGTGGCGGAAGGGGAGGTTTTGAGTCTGGAAGAAAAATTCCAAGGAGGCACCGGCATCAACATCACACCCCCGTCCCGCGACATCGTCAAACCCAAAGCGCTTGAAAAAGCCAAAAAATCCAT
>Ga0076332_1021_pt1 | contig 24657 bp, 21 predicted proteins | sample RifGroA2_FD_67839 | JGI IMG/M metagenome (GOLD analysis project Ga0076332, IMG submission 67839) | Peregrinibacteria bacterium GW2011_GWA2_44_7 | reverse complement strand
AGATTTCAGTGCTTGATTCTTGACCCAAGGAGTTGTCTTTCTTGGAAACTTCTGCTACTCCCAATTGGGATCTTCTTATAACGATTTTATTGGGCATTTCACCCGAGGCCTTTGGCGCTAACAAAATGGTGGCTTCAAGTAAAGTCCGTTGAGTGATTGCCTTGCCTACCGGATTCTCATTTTCTGAAACGTACAATTGACCTCCCTGTATAAAAAGATGGAAAGATTCCTCAGGATCATGACCGGGAATTTGAATCTGACGAAGCTGGCTATCCACTGCAGCATTTTCCGGTAGATCCATTTGATCGAAGAACAATGTAGATTGATCAAGTGCTCCGTTTTGGTTATAAGCGGTGGTTTTTTGCGATCGTTGGGCACCATGTAAGTCCTGTAGAGGAATTAAACTGTAATTGCCAACATAATCCGCATCACGTTTTTTTTGTGGATTTTTTAATTCCTCTTGTGCTCTTTCCCGTCGTTGGGCTAATCGGATCGGATCATATTCTTTTTGCCTTAAAACAGCTTGTGCTTTTGGTTGGCTTTCAAGCACGAATCGGTTGTCAACAAAAAGATTGAACAGTGACTTCAAACGATCAAGCGGGGCGGAAATAAGTTGTAAAGTGGGGTCTTCGGTCAAGGCCTCTAGTCCGGATTTAAGGGTATGGATTTGAGCATTGGATTCATCAATGACATTTCGATAACGAGCATAAAGAGCTTGAAGTTCATCAATGGAAACGGCTCTTTGGGGGTTGAGAGACGAAGTGAACGAAATAATTTCTTTCCACACAAGACCTTGCCTTAATTTGAGCGTTTCGGCAATTTGCACATAACGATCAATAATCAAAGGAATGCTTTGAATAATTTGAATGTGACGATCAAAATCAGCCTCGGCGTCAACAAGTCTTATCAGCGGATCTTCTCTAAGGTCCTGAATGGACTTTACCAAAAGTGCACATCTTTGGGTGATCACCAGTGAGATTTGCAAAATGGGTATTACGATTTCTCCTGTGGCCTGATCAATTCCTATCCCGAATATTTCCATAGGAGCTGTTCCAAGAATGGAAAATTCTTTCAATGCGTTCCATTTCTGTAATAACGCTTGTTTTTTACTTTCCTGCTCTATTCCGCGTTGAAAGCCTTCCGCTTCCGCGTTTTCCATGGCAATGGCTATTCTAAATTTGATTCGCTCAGCGGGGGGGGCTTTTTTGACCAAAATCATTTTAGGTAGTGCACTTTCTATGTCCCTTACGGTGGCTCGAACACCTTCATCGCGTGCCTCAGAAGTCGCTTGCTCTTTTTCGCTTTTCAGAACTTGAATTCGTCCTTCGAGCTCAACCACTTGAGTCCTCAAAACATCTACAAGTTTTTGGGCCTCGCTCAAGGCAAGATTTTCTCCCGAATCTGGTTTCCAAATGTGCTCCTCAAGAGCTATATCATGTTCATGCGATTCAATTTGTTCTTTAGCGTGCGCAAGGGCTCCTGAGATTTCTGATATTTCGCCATTAAGTCGTTCTATTTCTGCATTTTTTTTGCCAATTACACTGATTTGAACTCCTATAGAATGGTCAGCCTGCTCCAGCTTTCTTTGTGCATAGGCAAGTTGAGCTTCCAATGCATCAACCTTAAAGTTTTCTCTCTGTTCGGCTTCACCAATTTTAAGTTCAGTTTGAGTTCTTGCCACCTCTGCGGCGTGAGTTTGTTCTTCGGCGGTTCGTTTTTCTTGTTCAATCCGAGCTATTCTTTGAGTACTTTCTTCAACTAAATCTCCTTTTTCTTTTTGAGCATCACTCAATTCTTTATTCAAGTGATCAATTGTGGTGAGTAAACGATAAAATCTTCTTCTTATTTCTCGGCCGGCCACGAGTGCCAGTCCGGTAAGAATCAATAGTGCGCCGCCGCCACCAACCATTTCCGTGGTGGAAAAAGGCAGATCATCGGGCGAAGACGCTTGAACTTCACTCGATTTTACGTTTTCCGAGGAGGCTGCATTTATTTTTTTTCGATAAGTCAGTTGGAGCGTTTTAATGGCGGGGATGGAAGCAGCTTCTTGAGCGGCAAGCGTCGGCACTCAACACCAGATAAGCACCTTCAACGGGAAAATCATCAACTGAAAACGTTGCTTCACCATGAGGCTGTTTTTTTGCGGTGATTGTCACCGATCCGCTCTCGGGCAACAGGGGGCTACTATTTAATTGAGGGGTAGGTGTAGGCATCAAAAAATGAAGCTAAAGTTAAGGGGTCGTGCTGAAATAAATTGCTCAGATTTAAGTTCAATGCGCTCCGAATACGGTGCTATGATTGAGAAAAATATTGAGGCGTACCAAAGGTACGATGAGAAATTTTTCGATTGAAAAGCGATTGTATTCGGAGATGCAGTGGACATAAGATGGGTAGTTTATTTATGGACGCCCCCTAAGAGAGTAAACTAGCAGTAGAACGATCTTTCAAATGAAAAGGCTTAGACAATGGAAGGTCGTTCGCCCTTCTTATCCCTTCAAGGGTTTTTGTTAAATCTTCAAATTGTCTAACTAAGGTGCGATAAGCACTTCCATTTTCAAGATCCCTGGCTTTTTGCCTCGCCATTCTTAGTTTCTCCTTTGTGTCGGTATTAATGCTTCTAAGAGATTCAATAATTTCTTTATAAATCTTAATTTCCTCTTTGAATCTATTTACACCTCCAGTAACCACCCTAAGTTGATTCCTTAATGTTATTTCAGCTTTTTTCATGGATTCAAGCTGGGCTTTGGATTGAACATTTATCTCCTCGCTTTGATCTCGCAAACCATAAAAAGCATCTTCTCTCTGACGAATAAGTCCCTTTAATTCTTCAACAACCTCCTCGGCTTGTGTGATGTATTGCGAAAAATTAGTTTGTGTATTGGATAAAGTGGATTCAATACTCTTTTTAAGACGAATTGCTTCTTCAAGTTGTGCCGCCAGGGATGCTCTCTCAGTGTTTCCGGTAGCAATGGTTTCTTTCAATTGAGAAATTTCACTTAAAAACCCACGAAATCTTTTTCTTATTTCTCGACCGGCCACGAGTGCCAGTCCGGTAAGAATCAATAGTGCGCCGCCGCCGCCAACCATTTCCGTGGTGGAAAAAGGCAGATCATCGGGAGAGGACGCTTGAACTTCACTCGATTTTACGTTTTCCGAGGAGGCTGCATTTATTTTTTTTCGATAAGTCAGTTGGAGCGTTTTAATGGCCGGAGAGGAAGCAGCTTCTTGGGCGGCAAGCTCCGTCGGCACTCAACACCAGATAAGCACCTTCAACGGGAAAATCATCAACTGAAAACGTTGCTTCACCATGAGGCTGTTTTTTTGCGGTGATTGTCACCGGTCCGCTATCGGGAATGGGTTGTATGGACTCTGGGGTAGACATAAAAAAATGAATTTTCGATTATTTTTTAGGTTTAAGGCTATCCAATGGAATTTCTATAGGATGAGGAGTAAGATTTTCGAAAGGGACCTCGATTCGACGAGTGGCGGGATCACTACTCACATCATTCCCATCTTCAATCATTGAATCATCAGATCTTTTTGGCGATTGCTTCAAGAGGTCTAATTTTCGCTGAACCTCTTGTCGTTGCTTGGCTCGGCTTTTATCTAAGGCTTTTTTGATGTTTGCATACTTTTTATCTTTCAGGTCCACGGTGTCGTCCGTATTAAAGCTAAAAACAATTTCATCTTTTCTGTCTGTGCCTTGTCGTACAAAATGAACTTTTTTAGAAGAAGCCCCATCGATGAAATCGACCTCCAATCGATCGGTTTGCGCCACAATGGCATTCACATCCACTTCGGGGTGATTTGCCAAAATGGAACAAACCGTAGTGGTAACGTGATAATCCAAGAGCTCCGGTTGATTCGTATAAGCTCCGGATGTGGAGTAGAGCGATTTAATGGCTTTATATAAAGTGTCAATGTGCTGAGCATTATCAATTTTTTCGCTTTTCCATTCGTTAAATCCTTGACTAATTGGAAGAGTTGAGCCGGCCTCTCGGTGAAAAGTCACCTCTTTTAGGGAAGGTTTTTCTCCCGGTTTAAGCTTACGTTTGAGTTCGCGTTCTTGTCGCTGCGCCTTTGAAAAATAGGCGACCAATTGTTTATCCCTTGGGGCACCTTTATAAAATCCCGCATTCAGCTTTTTGCCTTCAACTTGAAGGGTTTTATTTGTGGGTGAAAATTTTTCAGAAGCCATGAGAAGGGGCGTTAAATAAGATTATTTGTATTTTTATCTTATGAATTTTACCATATATTGATCATTTGATCAATCCCGCTGAATCACTTTCCTAAAGATTTAGACAGGCTAAATTCAAAAAAGTTTCAAAAAAACTTCCCTTCCCGAATCAAAATCCTCCGATTATACTGAAACTCGCCTGAATTCACCCCTTTTTATGATTCGAACCCTTTCCGTTTATTCCAAAGATCAATCCCTGGACAGCAAAGGAAGAGGTCTCTTGGCCGATGCTCGGGAGTTTTTGAAAACCAAAACCATCACAAATATCCGTGCGGTGCGGCGGTATTATCTCGAAGGGGTCACGGAAGAAGACTTTCAAACGCTTCATGAAAAATTATTGGTGGAATCGGTGTGGCAAGAGGCGGTTTCGGATGTTGATTTTTATCCCGAACTTATCCATCGAGTGGAGGTGGCCTACAAACCCGGAATGATGAATCCTGAAATTCGGAGCCTAAAGGAAGCCGCGGAGGCCTTGGGGATAAAATCCTTGCAGGCGGCGGATTCGTGCTGGGTCTATATTTTTGAAGGCGACCATGTCGATTCAACTGAAATGGATACGGTGATTGGACGATTGGTCATGAATCCGTTGATCGAAACCATTCGAGTCCAAAGACCATCAACCTTGGTGATGGAAGGAAAGCCTGGAAAAATAGAGTCCATTGCCCTCCGAGACATGTCGGAAGGAGAGTTATTGACCCTGAGTCAGGATACTCTCTTTCTCACACTTCACGAAATGCAGACAATACAGAACTATTTTCGATCGATCGGGCGGGATCCGTATGATGCGGAAATTGAAGCCCTGGCTCAAACCTGGTCCGAACACTGCGGACACAAAACCTTTAAGGCAAAATTGACGATTGATGGAGTCGAGCGCCCACCGCTCTTCAAACGGCTCAAGGATTCGACAAAAGCCATCAATCATCCCCGCGTTGTTTCCTGTTTTGAGGACAATTCGGGGGTATTCAAGTTGAACGATGACTACGGTATCTGTGCCAAAGTTGAAACTCATAATTCACCTTCCGCGCTCGATCCGTTTGGAGGAGCTTCAACCGGAGTCGGAGGAGTCTATCGGGATATTGTGGGAACCGGAACTGGGGCAAAAGTGATTGCCGGAACCGATATTTTTTGTGTGGGACCTCAAGAGCTTGCCGAAACGGAAGTCCCGGAAGGCTGCAAGCATCCGCGTTTTATATTGAAAGGACTGGTGCGAGGAGTGGGGGACTACGGAAACCCAATGGGAGTGCCCACGGTCAATGGCTCCATTCATTTTCATCCGGATTTCACGGCGAAACCAACGGTAATTGTGGGGGCGTATGGGCTGGTTCCTTTGGAGCGAGCCATGAAGGGAACTCCGCAAAAAGGAGATTTAATTGTCACTTTAGGAGGAAAAACGGGACGAGATGGCGTTCATGGGGCTACTTTTTCCAGTGCGGAAATGACGCACGAAACTGAAAAAGTGAATTCGGCGGCGGTTCAGATTGGCGACCCCATAGAAGAACAACGCACCTTTCAAGCCATTTTGGAAATCAGTGAGCACCAACTTATTCGCGCCATCACCGATTGTGGGGCGGGCGGATTTTCTTCAGCGGTCGGCGAAATGGCAAAAGAAACCGGCGCACGCATTTATCTCGAAAAGGCCCCTCTCAAATATGTGGGCTTACAGCCTTGGGAAATTTGGCTTTCTGAGAGCCAGGAGCGCATGGTGCTTGCCATTGCCCCGGAGAATCTTGAAAAAATGCAGACGATCCTGGAAAAACACCATGTGGAAGGAACCGTATTGGGAGAATTCACCGATGATGGAAAACTATTCATCACCTACGAAGGACAAACCGTGTGTGATCTGACCATGGAATTTTTGCATGAGGGCTTGGATCAGCTGGATTTGATCGGAACAACGCAGCGTGCTGAATTTGAAGAACCCGCCGCTTCCCTCTTGGAGAGCCAAGATTTGAATCAGGCCCTGCTCAAGGTAATGGCACATCCGAATGTGTGCTCCAAAGAACCGGTTATTCGTCGCTACGACCACAATATTCAAGGCACCGCGGTGCAAATGCCATTGGCCGGAAAAACCCATCACGGCCCCAATAATGCCAGTGTGGTTGAGCCGGTTCCCGGGACAGGATACGGCGTAGTGCTGGGACATGGACTCAACCCCATTCTCAATCGCATTGATCCTTACTTGGGAAGCCAATGGGCCATTTATGAGGCGATTGCCAATGTCGTAGCACAAGGGGCGGATCCCGAAGCCATCGCATTAGTCGACAATTTCATTTGGCCCAAACCGGATGAAAAGTTCATTGCCGACCTCAGTCACTCCGTGGACGCCTGCGTTGAAATCGCCAATGCTTTGAAAATGCCTTTTATTTCGGGGAAAGATAGCCTCAGTTCAACCTTTCGGCGCGGAGACAAGGTGGTTCATATTCCCCCCGTCCTCTGCATTTCGGCCCTCGGAGTCATCGATGACATTTCCAAAACCATCTCTTCTTCCTTCAAAAAAGCGGGGAATCAAATTCTAATGGTGGGAACCGCTGCTCCGCAAATGGGAGGCTCCATCTATTACGACACATTGGGCTTTGTGGGAAATGAATTGGCGTCATTGGATCCGGCCCGCGCATTCAAACTATTCCGATTCATTCACCGGGGAATTCAAAGTGGGCTGATTGTATCCTGCCAAGATGTGAGCGAAGGAGGACTCATCACCGCCGTGACGGAAATGGCCTTTGGTAATGAATGGGGAGTAACGCTTCATCAGAAAAATTTCTCATTGAAACCGCACCAGTGGCTTTTCTCGGAATCACCCGGCCGGTTTGTGATCGAGGTGGAACCAGGAAAGTTGGAAGAATTGAAACGGTTGGATGAGGAGATTGAGTGTGAGGCGATTGGGGAAATCACTAAAGAGGCTCTCTTACGGGTGAAAGAAGAAGAGAAAATCTTGATTGAATTGCAAATGAACGAACTGTTGAACGCGTGGCAAATGCCGATGAAAAAAGTATTTGGATAAAGGAACTCCCGCAAAATACCCTTACCATGAAAAAATCATTCTTTCCGTCCGCTTCTACTCCCCTTCGGGGGCCCGCGCTCGTCGACGTATCTAATCGCTCCCCTTTCAGGGGGCCCGGCCTTCCTCGCTTTGTCTTGAAGCGATCGAAAATCGATGATTTTTCAAAGTTAATTGCATTTTGCGGGAATTCCTAAAGAAATTTTAAACCATTTTTGTATGATGGATTCGAACTCATCCCATTACGTTACCGGTGCTTCAGGAGCAAAGCCTCGTGTTGCCATTTTTTACACTGAGGGCAACAATCGCATGCAGGAAAGCCAGTACGCCTTTGAAATTGCCGGAGCGCAGGTGGAACAGGTGCATTTGAGCGAATTCAAGGCGGGGCCTGCGCGTCTCAAGGACTATCAAATCCTTTTCTTTCCGGGAGGATTCTCGCATGGAGACCATTTGGCCTCCGGGAAAATTCTGGCTTCTCAATGTTTGGCCTACTTTCAGGAAGAGCTCAAAACATTTATTGAGCAGGATAAATTGATCATTGGAATCTGCAACGGATTTCAATTTTTAGTGCGTATGGGATTGTTGCCTTTTCAGCACATGGACCGGATTGAAGCCGCTTTGGCGCACAATGCTTCAGGTCATTTTGAATGCCGATGGGTACGACTTCGCGTGGAAAAATCACCCTGCATTTTCACTGCGGGTATGGAGGGGCAGATCCTTCGAACCCCTGTTTCTCATGGAGAGGGACGCTTTTGGGTGCCGCAAGAAGCCATGGAGCAATTAGAAAAGAATCAGCAGGTTGTTTTCCGCTACATCGATGAAGACGGAAAGCCCACCCAAGATTATCCCCAAAATCCAAACGGCGCGACGGCTGCCATTGCAGGAATAACCAGTCCCAATGGGCGCATATTTGGCGCCATGCCACACCCGGAATGCAACACGAAATGGAACCATTACCCCAACTGGAATAATCCGGAGGAGCGGGGAGGGGAGTGCTTGCAACTCTTTAAGAATGCGGTAGCTTATTTCGATTAGCCTTGAGTATAGATAAAGATTTCTCTCCGTGGATTGCGAGGAGATGGCTTTTTGCCCATTTCTTTAAGACGAAATTCCTCAAGCAAATTCAAGATTTTGGACAGTACTTTTTTTTTGGGGGGCAATTTGCTCAACACATTAAACACGCCACCTTCATTGAATGATCCCAACTCCAAATCTTTTTGGGCATTAGGTTTGATCAATGGCTGAACGCCAAGGGTGATACAATCAATCAATGCATATCCTTCCGCCTCCGTAATATCATCTCCGACTGACGCTATAAAGTATTCAAAAGGTTTACTGAATTCCTCAAGTATAAGGGAGACCGGAAGCTCGTTTACTTCAGTTTTTTCCTCACCTGTTGCGGCCCCTTGTTCAACGCCGGCTTCTTCGGGACTAAGCGCGGATTCTTCTCCCTCTAAAGTAACCTCTATCTCCAAGGTATCCTCATCATCAGATTTTTTGAACGCGGAGTCTGCACTCATAAAAATATTTTTTAAATTAGTAAAGAATATATCACTCACTCAACAATTCGAACCTCAATTGATGGTATTGAGTTTTTAAATGTTGAAGAGCGGATTCCACCCTGGAAGAGCCGAGCGAAATGCCGTCATGAGGTCTAACATAAAAAATCCCTGCATCGCTTAATGAAGGCGCTCCCTGAAGGCCCGCCAGTCCCAAAAAGGTTTGAATGCGTTGGACCTTATCGGCATCCAAAGGTTCTACGGAAATGCTATCGTCAACGGAAATTTCTCGATCGGAGCCTTCGGCCATAAATAAAATTTAAAGAATAAAATTAATCCCCCAATGGAATAACAATAATCCTTTTTTAATTTTTGGCAATTATTTTGAGGATTTTGAAGTCTTCGAGATGACTTCCGTCGCGAAGTGGTGTTTCCAAAATCATTGGAATACCTCGTCGGGCCCCAAATTGAGCCAAAACCGTGAGCCCTTCCAGGCCCACATGGCCTTCTTTTAAATTCTGATGACGATCCCGGCGCGCTCCCAAAGGATATTTCGAATCATTGAAATGAAAGACGCGAATTTTATGCGTCCCAATTTCTTCATCAAACTGTTTCAGTATCTGTTCCACCGAGATTGCCGTCGTTAAGTCATACCCTGCCGCAAACAAATGACACGTGTCCAAACAAAAGGAAACCCGCGAAGGTTTGCCCAGTTTCGTATAGACGGACGCCAACTGTGCAAAGGTGATTCCCATTTCAGTTCCTTGCCCCGCGGTATTTTCCAAAATAATTTCAGTCGATAAATCTTGGGTGGCCTCAAGTACCGTCTGCAAGTTTTGGACCAAGTGATCTTCCGCAATCCCATACGCCAATTCAAGTGTTTTTCCAATGTGCAACACCACGCCGGCTCCACCCAGTTGAGCGGTGGATCGCAAATCATCGATCAAGGATTGCAGGGCCCAAGGGTCACCGGTAATTGGTTTTGCCAAATTTAGAAGGTAAGAAGAATGAACCACCACAAATCGAATATCGACTTTTTTTATGTATTCTCGAAAGGCGTGAGCATCGTCGACGGTGAGTTTAGTGATTCCACGACCCCTTGGACTTTTGAGAAAAAGTTGAAGCGCATTGGCTCCCAAAAGTTCATGCGTTTCCTGTGCGGCCGCCAAAAAACCATTGGCGATGGACATGTGAGCTCCAAGAAGGGGAGAGGTGTTGGACATGATCCGATTATGGTACAATTTCACCGTATGCTCAAGACCATCAAGGAAAAAGAAAAAGAGACTTTTGTTTATACTGACCCCACCTTGCCTTTGGGATTGATGGGGGCGGGGATTCTCATTCTTGCTCTGGCGATTCTGGGAGTGGTGTTTGAAAAATGGAGCAGCGAAGTACCGCTTTTTGCTGGAGTTTTATTCGTACTGGATAGTGTGCTGTGTTTTTTCTTAATGAAGAGACAACAGATCCTTATTCTGGATCATCCGGCCCGCACCGTAGAGGAACATATTCAAGGACAACAAAGGATATTCCATTGGGATGAGGTGGAATGGGCGGATGTGGAACGCTTGAGAGACGAGGGAATACTGAGTTCACTCAATGACACTACGGTGGAATTTTTGGAGAATCCGGAATTTCCGGTCACTCATATTGAAACAAATGAGAAAACACGAGCCATCCATTTGAACTACCACCTGTTTCTCCGATTGAAGCAGGGAAAAGGAAAGTATTTTCTTTTTGATAATAACGGACAGGGAATGAAGGATTATGCTGAGGCCGCCCTCATTGCCAAAACCATCAATACGGCCTTGGAGCTTCCCAAGGCCACCCTCAAGGCGCTGAATCTCTATACCATAAAACCCTCGCATCGGTGGGCATGGGCTTTATTCTTTTTTGTTCTCCTCGGGGGCTTGGCCTCGGTTTACTTTCTCAATCGTTATGGAATGATTTAGTTTGTACCGGAAGCTTTTTCAAACTCTTCCACAATAGTTCCTTGTTCAATGGTTTCTTCAATATCTTCCTCCAGTGAAAGTTCGTCGGAGGAGATACCTTCTTCTTCCAGAGCATTTTCAAGCTGCTGCTCAAGCAATCGAAGGTATTTTTCAGGAAGGGAGTCCATGGGGACCTCGGCAAGTGAGAGATATTCCAAAGGGTCGACCCTAACCCCATCCTGCAACACTTCAAGATGCAGATGCGCGCCCGTGGTGCGAGCTCCGGCCCCGGGTGTTCCCGGCGTCGCACCGGTGAGACCGATGATTTGACCGCGGCGCACAAAATCGCCCTCTTTCACCAGTGCGCCGGAAATATGTCCATACAACGTCATCACTCCTTTACGATGGGCGATAATGAGATAACCATAACCCAGTTTTGCCTTCGGATCATCCAGTGCGGCCGTATCATGAACTTTATAAACCACTCCGTCCGCCGGAGCAAAAATAACACTCCCTTGAGTGACTCGGATATCCACCGCATGATGCGCCACCCCAAACGCTTTTACATATTCCGAGTCATCAAAAAATGCCGTCAAACCGGAGGCGGGACTAAGCGGCCAATCCAATTTGAGGAAATCCGCGGCATCCCGTATGTCAAATTCGGTGGCAGACTCCGATTGAATGGAATGAATCAGCTCCAATTCCGAGGCCGACAACTGAGCGGAAATACTCGAAAACCGATCATCCAATAGCTCAATATTATTTTTGAATTCTGCAATCTCTTGAGTGATGGCTTCCTCGGCAGCCATATAGGAAGCAAACAGTTCCCGATACACTTCATCGCTTCCTTGGGTTTCACGTAAGAGATTTTCTTTTCCCTCCAATTCCGCCGTAAGATTGCGACGTTCTCCTTCCAACTGCTCGCTGAGCGTCTCCAATTGGTCCCTTTTAAGGACCAAATTATAGTTTTCTCGCTTGGTGCTGCGTTCAATTTCAGTCAGGCGATCCATGACCAACTCTGTTTGCTTTTCGATGAGAGCAAGATAGGTACCTTTTTTGAGGACCTCGGAAACGGTACCTTCTTCCAGCAGGATCTTAAGTCCATTAGCACGACTGTTCACCGTATCGAAGTAAAGATTTTTTTGGAAATACAGCAATATAAAATAAGATTTCAGCGCATCCATTTGCTGCTCGCGCTCAAGTTGGTTGAAGGTGATGCTTTCCAGGCTTTTGCGAATATCCGTTTCTTTTTGAGCCATTTGCGTTTCCACGCTTTTGATTTTAGACTCGGAATCGTGAACCAACGCTTCAAGATGCTCGATTTCACCCTGGAGACCAACAATCTCATGGCGATTTTCATCAATTTGGGTGCGTGTTTCATCTATTTTATCCTCCAAAGATTGGTAGTTTTGTTGAGCAGATTGAAGGTATTGCTTAAGCTTAAGTAATAAATAGGCGTTTCGAAGCGTGGAGGGGTCCAAGCTTGAAGGATCGATGGAGGCACTGTTGAAAAGCGCCTCATAGCCTGACGGCAACGATTCGGAAGGCCTTTCTTCCTGGGCTTGAGTGGAAGCACCATTTCCCACCATAAAAAACAGCAGACAAATAAGCGCAATACGCGCTTGTGCCGAACGAGTTGTAAACCAGGAAAAGGGAGAAAATACGGCTTTTGGAGACATGTGAGAGGAAAGAAGGAACAAAATCTTATTATTATACAGGATTTCAAGAAAGAAATCCATCCGAGCCAGGAGTGAAAAGGATGCCCTTCAAGGTTGAAGGCAACAATTTATAGATTTTCTCTTGCAGGGTTCTTGAATTTTATCTAAAATAACGCCGCTATACTTAAATTTTAAGTTCATGTCAAAGACTAAAGCAGGAGGGTCAACGAAAAACGGACGAGATTCAAATTCCAAACGACGTGGCGTAAAACGCTATGAAGGACAATACGTAACGGCGGGAAGCATTGTGGTTCGACAAAAGGGAACCGTATTTTGCGTTGGGAAAAATGTTGATTTGGGACGTGATTTCACCATCTTTGCACTCAAGGACGGGATTGTGAATTTTTGCGAAAAGCGAGTTCGAAAATACGATGGAAGGATATTTCGAAAAGTTCATGTGAATGTGGAAGAGCTCACGGCCTAGTAAAGGAGGCTCCTAAAGTGAACTCGTTTAAAATCCCCCCTCATGAAACTCTCCATTAAAGCATTCGGTTTAGCGGCAGGTTTAATGTGGGGTTCATGTCTTTTGATATTGACGTTAGTGGCTTACTATACGGGATATGGCATGAATCAGTTGGATTTTTTATTGGTGGGAATTTATCCGGGTTATTCCCTTTCACCGGTAGGGGCCTTGGTGGGTGGAATAGAGGGATTTGTGGATGGGATGTTGGGCGGAATGATTTTTGCATGGCTTTACAACAAATGCGTTTATGAACGGTGAAATTTTTTCCGGGGCCGAAGGAAATGAAGGAGGAGGAATAAGTCCGGATAAAGTACGGGAATTTCAGGCTCGAATGGCGCAAAACCAGCAGTTGATGGCGGCGGCGCGTCAACAAGAGCAACGGCAGAAACAAAATGAAGATAAGTTGGTCGCCATTTTGTTGAAATTCATTCAGAACAGCAAAAAAAGTGATCTCACCTTGTTGATTGCTCGGTGTTTGGAGCAAAACATTCCGGCCGTTTTTATATTGGCACTGATTTTACTGGGAAATGAAGATGTTCAAAAAGAATTGGGGGTTCATTTTGAGTTGGGGAATGAGCCCTTGGCCTTAGCGGGGTCTACCGAGGAAAACCACCAACAAACGCTTCACGACATCGAAGATCCGGAAATGAGCGGCGCATTGGTGGTGTTTGGCCAAGATCGAAGCTTCCCTATAAAACTTAGGTTGGCGGTTGATCTCTGGGGTAAAAATATTTTTGATGCGGCTTCCCCCATCCCCGAACGGATATTAAAAACCGTTCCCGAATACAATGAAGACCCTGAAGCCGTTCCCATATCGAAAGAAATGGTGACCCAATTAACCGCTTTTGTATTGCGAGACTATTTTGCGCAGAATCATTTCACTCCCCCCTACGAAAATTTGAAAAATTTTGCCGATTTTTTCATGCGCGGCGTTTTAAAACGGGTGAAAGATCAGATTGAGAATCAGAAACAGTTGGGATAGCAGGGTGAAGACAATAAACCGGTAGGATGATATTTTAAGGCGTTTAACCGAATTTGGGGGTAGGGGGTATCCAAAATGCTGGAATTATGAAAAAATAAATCCGATTTTTTTAACCCTCCTTTTTATGAAAAAGTATCTTATCAGTTTGGTGCTTATTTCGACTTTGCTCTTTCCATGGCAAGTGCTCGCCGCCACCTTTCCGGATGTAAGCAGTAGTCATAATAACTTTATGGGCATTGAGTATTTGGTCGAGATCGGAACCCTAAAAGGTTATGACGATGGAACGTTCCGCCCTGAAGGCACCGTCAACCGCGCCGAACTCATGAAGATCATGGTGGCCGGCCAGGGCCTTGATCCTGACGCTGGTTTGTATAACAACTGTTTTCCCGATATAAAAGACGACTGGTATGCCAAGTATGTGTGTTTTGGAAAAACCATGGGGTGGGTCGGGGGATATCCTGATGGGAGTTTCAAACCTGAAAATACGGTGAGCAAGGTGGAGGCCGCTAAAATACTGATCAATTCATTGGGGTTGAGTTCCAATTTATCCACCACCGTGACCGAAAAAAAAATTTATTTCGCATGTTGGTGTTGATTGATTTGGCGGAAGGGCACTACAGCCAAGATTTGGCAATTGAGTTTTTAGAAAAAGAGGGAATGGAAGACATACTCGAGGAGGCTGGAATGTACTCAGAGATTCCAGCGGAGGAACCGACTGCCTTAGAAGAGAAAGTGGTGAGCATGGAGGTAGGGAACTATTTCTTTGCCCCAGAAACGATCGCCGTCGCTCCAGGACAAATGGTAAACCTCAATTTTGTGGATGTGGAAGGGGGACACACCTTTGTGATCGATGAATTGGGGCTTGAAGTCAGTGTCACGGATAGGGGATCGGTTACCTTCATTGCGCCGGAAACTCCTGGGGAATATGCCTACTACTGCAATGTGGGTTCTCATCGATCCATGGGCATGGAGGGTGTATTGAAGGTTGAATAAACGGATCGTTTCAAAACAGACCTTAATCCGCGAGATCAAAAATGCTCGCGGATTTTTTTATCCACACTTCTTCCGAGATCAAAAGGAAGCGCAAAAATAAAATAAAAAGGTTGCACTTTTCTATTTTATCTGTAAAATCACATGGCTTAACCTTTTATTATGGAAATTCGAAATATCGCCATCATCGCTCACGTTGACCATGGAAAAACAACCTTGGTGGACGCCTTATTGAAAGCGGGTGGTGCGTTTAAAGAACATCAAGAAGTGGAAGTGCGTGTCATGGACAGCAATGCTCAAGAAAAAGAACGCGGAATCACGATTTATGCCAAAAATGCCGCCATCGAGTATAAAGGAACGAAAATCAACATTGTGGATACTCCCGGACATGCTGACTTTGGATCGGAAGTGGAACGCATGCTCAAAACCGTGGATGCCGCCGTGCTTGTGATCGACGCCTACGAAGGCCCTATGCCTCAAACAAAATTTGTACTTCGAAAATCGCTGGAATTGGGACTCAAAATTTTAGTAGTCATCAATAAAATTGATAAACCCATGGCTCGTCCCGATACGGTCGTGGACTTGGCCTTCGATCTTTTCTCCAATTTGGGAGCAAACAATGAACAATTGGATTTTCCCTATATCTACACGATTGCCCGAGAAGGAGTGGCGGTGCGTAACTTGAATGATGAACGCAAAGACATCACCCCGCTCTTGGATTTTATTTTGGAGCATGTGAAACCTGCCGAGCAGGAGATCGAAAAAGAGTTCCGCATGCAACCCGCCTCTCTGAGCTACGATAACTTTTTGGGACGTATGGCAGTGGGACGAGTGTTTGAGGGAAAGTTAAAAGCGAACACTTCCGTAACCGTGCTCACCGCAGAGGGCGAGAAGCGACAACGAAAAGTGTCCAAAGTATTTACATTTAAAGGATTGGAACGGATTGAGGTTTCAGAAGTGGAGGCCGGTGATATCGTGGCGATTGCGGGAATTGAGGACATCTATGTGGGAGAAACCATTGCCACGGATGAAAATGCCGACGCTTTACCTTCGATCAAAATTGACCCTCCGGCACTGGCTATCGAATTCATGGTCAATGATTCGCCCTTTGCGGGACGCGAGGGAAAATATGTGACGAGCCGCCATATTCGTGCTCGCTTGGAAAAAGAATTGGAAACCAATGTGGGGCTGAAAATTGAAATGGAAGAGAATTCGGACACCATGAAAGTGTATGGACGAGGCGAAATGCATATTGCCGTATTGGTGGAGTCCATGCGTCGCGAGGGATTTGAACTTCAGATTTCTCAGCCCAAAGTGATCATGCATGAGGTGGATGGAGTGAAACAGGAACCCATTGAATTCGCGGTCATCAATATCCCCGATGAAATGGCGGGAGCCGTCATTGAAGCGGTGTCACGACGAAAAGGTCAGATGAAAAACATGAAGTCGGAAAACGGAAACACAACATTGGAATTCGAAGTGCCCACGCGCGGACTTTTGGGATTTCGTTCCACCTTTTTGATTCTCACGCGTGGCGAGGGTACCCTGTTCCATGCGGTCGATCATTTTGAGGCCTACAAAGGAACTATTGAAAAGCGCAATGTGGGATCCATGATTGCGGGTGAAGGGGGCACAGCCATGGCGTATTCGTTATGGAAACTCCAAGATCGTGGCCCGTTCTTTATTCAACCTGCCACGGAAGTTTATGCCGGAATGGTGATTGGAGAGCACAATGCGGGAACCGATCTTTGCGTCAATGTGACTAAAAACAAGAAACTCACGAACGTGCGTGCATCCGGCTCAGATGAAGCGCTCACCTTGACCCCACCCATTGAAATGACTCTTGAGAAAGCCATCGAGTACATCAAGGATGATGAATATGTGGAAATCACTCCCAAAAATATTCGCCTTCGAAAGAAATATTTGGATGAAACGGAGCGAAAGCGAAACACGAAAGACTAATCGTTAAAGCGCAACAATTGAGGCTACTCATTGCAGAAGACCAGCCACCGGATTTTTTCTATAAATATTATTGACACATTAACGAGTTGGGTGCTAAAAATTTAACCTTAGGATAATTTTTACGCTCCAAACGAATGGTTGAATTTAAAGATCGTATAGAAGCACTGACAAACGTTATTGCCCACTTGAGAAATTCTGAATCCGGATGTCCTTCGGATTATGCAAGAGATCCACAAAAGACACTGCACTATCTGGAGCTGGAAATAGAAGAATTTCTATCCGCCTCCGAAGGGGAGGAGATGGACCATATTGAAAGCGAAGCCGGGGATATTCTTTTCAACGTATTATTCTATGCCGCCCAGATGGGAGAAAATCTGGACGATGTTCTTCAAAATCCTGAGCGAGTCCCCGCTCTTTTCGTGACCAATGAACAATTGGCTTTATTGGTGCAGGAACGAAAAATACCGGAGATTTTGGAGAGGGCATTTATAAGAAATTTCTTGGCTAGTTTTGCGCGACTCTGTGAAAATAATCAAATAAGTACGATCAGGGCCGTTCAAAGAGGTGTAAAAAAAATGATCTATCGCCATCCGCATGTTTTTGATAAACCCAAGCAGGTTTCTGAAGAGGAAGCCGCAAAAATTTGGAAACGGATGAAGGCAAAAGAAACGTTGGAAGAAGGAAGGCGACTTACTCCCGATTTTGAGAAAAGAGAATGCAGGGTTCCTCTTTTTGTTCAGAATTCACAACGAAGAATCATCGATTTTAAGAATGTAGATCCCGCACAGTTGCGTGAAATATTAAGCCAGAGGCAATTCGAAAACTATCCCATGAGCGATTTTTTGGTGGATTGCGACCAAGATGCCTTTGTATTACAAACACCGGTAGAGGGAGAGGAATTCAGGAGAATTAAAAGTTTTAATGAGATCGAGCGTGATTTTGAATCTGAAATTTCTCTCTCCACGGTGGCCATTCAGGATGCCCACTCACAAGAAATCCTAATCGTGGGGTACGTCAATCCCGAAGCCCTGGAGATCACCTTCAAATCAGGACTCGCGACGTTATGGAGCACGTCCAGGCATGAATTATGGACCAAGGGAAAAGGCTCCGGAAATACGCTCAAAGAAACCGAAGTGTTTTATTCCGATCAGTCCGGCGCGCTCGTTTATAGAGTGGTGGCGCCGGAAAGAGGGGCATGCCACACCGTAAATCTTGACCTCGAAGAAAGGACCAGCTGTTTTTATCGAAAACTGGACGGGAAAAGACAAATCGATTCCTCTTATTTTCTAACTTTTATGGATGATGGAAAATAGTTCGATAAGGCCTACACCGGAAGAGTTGGAACACGGGGTGATACGATTGGGCATGCCTTCAAGCGGAAGATTGGCAACCGATGCCATGACGATTTTTAAAGGAGCGGAATTACCAGTTGAACGACTCAGTGAGCGCATCAATTATGGAAAAGGAAAACGATGGGATGACTTGAGAGCATTTTTTATGCGTCCGGATGATATTGCGACCTTTACTGCGCATGGGGCTTTGGATTTAGGAATAACCGCACAAAATTTGGTGGAAGAAAAGCAAGTTGCAGATGATGTGGAGGTGGTGATGGAATTTGATTTTGGAAAATGTGCCGTTGTGCTCGCCGCTCCCGCGGGGACCAGTTTATCTGATTTAAAAGATGGATTAATCGCAACCTCACACCCTAACATCGCACGACGATTTTTTGCGGGTAAAAACATCACCGGAGTGGAAATCGTAGAAGGGCGCGGAGCCATCGAGGCATTTCCGAGTCTTGGGCTTGCGCATGGAATTGTGGACATCACCGAAACGGGAACCAGTTTAAGAGAAAATGGATTGGAGATACTGGCTTCGATCATGAATACGCGCGCCATTTTAGTGGCAAGCAAACTCCTAACCCCTGCACAACAGGAAAACATACGATTCATTAAGAAAAGCTTGGAGGGGGGGATAGAAGCTCAAAAAATGAGTAAATTGATTTGTCGTGTGCCCAATACGCCCCAAGCTAAAGCCTCATTTCAAGCCATCATAAATTTTTATTCCACCCCAATGAGAAATTATATTAAAAGTGTCGACCAAATCACTTCCGAAGGTTCGTTGGTACGCTTTGAAATTTTATGCTTGAAAAGTGCGGTTTCAAAACTGTTTAAAGTGCTAACCCAGGGAAGAAATGGAGAAGATAAAATATTAAGGCCGGTGGAAGGAATACAAGGAGAAATAAACGATTCCGTAACGCTTATCTTTTAAATCATGAGCATTGAAGTGATTCCATCCATGGATTTTTGGGAAGGTAAAGCCACTCGACTTCGGAGGGGAAATTTTGAAGAAAAAGAATTTTTCAATCGAGATCCTGTGGCCCATGCGAAGCAATGGGAAGATTTAGGCGCAACGCGCTATCATATGGTGAATTTGAATGGAGCCAAAGAAGGAGGTTGGAATGAAAAAAATGGTGCAATCATCAGCGGCGTGACCAATCAATTGACCATTCCGGTTCAAATCGGGGGAGGAATACGTGACAGAGAAACGGTGGAACGCCTGCTTAAAACTCGCGATCAAATCACGCTTGTCGTGGGGTCGATTTTATTCTTGAATCCTGAAAAGGTAACGCAGTGGATTGAAGAATGGGGTCCAGAGGTATTCATGGGAGACTTTGGTTTTTTTGAGGACAAAATTGTAATCAAAGGATGGCAGGAAGGCGTTAACGCTTCCATTCACGAAGCCGTATCTCGATTGAAAGCGCTAAGATTAAATCGAGTGATTGTAACCGATAAATCACGAGATGGAGTGGGAGAAGGACCAAATTTAAAACTTGTGGAACGTGTCGCAGATGAAGGAATAGAGGTTGTCATTTCAGGAGGAGTGGCCACTGAAAAACATTTGAAAGAAATCGCCGCATTTAAAGATCATCCCCAGATTGTCGGTGTGATTTTGGGAAGAAGATTATACGAAACGGACGGAGCTCAATTTTTCAAAAAAGCATTTCATATTTTACAAACTTAATATTTTATTATGGATAAAAACAACGAAATTCCTGTCTTAGCAAAAGTGGGACAAACCGAAAAACCTCTTTTTGGAGGGTTCAGTAAACTGTTTTATGAAACAGAAGATCCAGAGGTACTCCGCGTGGTTTTTAAAGATGTCATGCACGGAAGAGGAAAAGAGAGAAAAATTGAAGGAACTGGAAGATTGAGAGAAGAGTTCTGTTTTTGGTTTTATCGGGTGTTGGAAAGGGAAGGAATCCGCACGCACATTGCAGAAAAAATTGGAACAATCCCCTTACAAAAAAATGAACCGCTATTGGAAGCAGGAGGAATGCTTGTGAAAAATCTGGATATGATTGCTTTAGAATTGATCTATCGTACGGTCGCTCGTGGAAATTGGGTCGATGCCCACAAATTTCCTGTATTGGAAGAAGGGGCCGTATTGACTCCTTCCCCTGTGGAGTTTTGCTTGAAATGGAAGCAATCCGTTGAGAATTTGGATTACAAAGAGTTATCTCCAGTATGGAAAAAAATTCATGCCGCTTTATCCCATACCCCTTTAGGAAAAATTTTGTTGCCCTCAGAAATCGTAAGAGATGATCCGCGTATTGGAATCGATATTGCGGTGGCAATGAACAGTCATGCGCGGGAAGAAAAACTGAGAGGACACTTGATTCAAAACCGTGAAGAAGGAATTGAGTTGGAAGAACTCACCCGACGCGTCAACATCATCCTGGTTCAGTTCATGGAAGAACAAGGATGGTTTTTTGAGGATGGAAAGTTTGAAGTCGGTGTTCCTCGTGAGGGAGCGCGACAATTTTTAATCGCCGACGAATACACTCAGGATTCTTGCCGTGTAAGGAAATCCGATGGGACCTCTCTGACCAAAGACTTACACCGGCAGGGAAAGTCGGATACCGAAATTTATGATGGCTATGCCCAACTCACGGAAGCCATGAAGCAATGGGCCGCGGGACGATAAAAATTTAAACGCTATCCAATGAAAACATTCGAAACGGACGATTATTTGTACAAAATTGAGGCAACCGCTCCCCTCGGAAGCGTTAAACCGGGTGAAGATTTTTGCGTTCACACACGCAATGCTTTCGGGGGAGACTTTAAAAGTCTGCAAGAATTTGAAAGGTTCATGCAAAGTCCTGATAAAAATCAGTTCAATCACCCCTTAACCGGGCCTATTCATATTGAGGGAGTGGAACAGGGGAGCTCATTGGTAATTTTTATCCAAAACGTCATTGCCAGAAACGCCCGTGTTTGCCTTTCCACGAGTACTGGAATTCGAAAAGGAGAATTCGAAGGACGAGAACCCGTTTTTTTAAGCGATGGAAATGCAGAATATACTGAATTCAATGGCATATGGATTAAAAAAAGGCCTTCCATTGGAGTTCTGGCCACCATTGATGATCAGCGCAGAAGTGCCGGACGTTGCTCCGAAAATGGGGGGAATATGGATTTTCCCCAGCTGCGTGCTGGAAGTAGGTTGTATTTACCCTTAAATCATCCCGAAGCACTTTTAGCGATTGGGGATGTTCATATGAGACAAGGATATGGAGAAATTCCGGGAATGGGATATGAAGCGGATGGAGAAATTCAATTGAGTGTGCAAACCACTGAAAAAATTCCTTATCCTGTGATTGATAGTGGAAAAGAATTGTTGGTGATGGGATGGGGGGGCAATCCCGAAGAAGCTCAAGGTACTGCCGTTCGAAATGCGATGGATTACCTTAAAAGGTTACCAATTTTTTCAGGTTGGTCTGAGCCTCATCTCTACGAATTTCTAGCGGGATTCAATCTGGTTCCTGGGAATTTAACAGGGAAAGTACCCACTTTTGGTATTCTCTTTCCAAAACAGGAAATCCTAGATCCTCGCACGGGAAAATCCGTTTTTGAATGGCCTTCATTGAAAAACATAAATCCGACACAGGAAAATAACTTTCGCTCACAGTTGAGCGAAGGGATAGCAAAATTTGATACGTTGCCATTGTTTCATTCCGGGGATAGTCGAGAAATAAGAACTGTGAAGGATGACTCCTCTCTCCTCATCCAAAAACTACAACCGACGATGTATTCGTTTGCAGAAAAGGGAAGCGTGGCCGCACCGGCGAAAACGGCAGAATTAAGAGCCAAAATGAATCAAAAATTATCGGAGATTTTACATCACAATGGAGTACGAACCACAACACTTGAAACGGAAAAAGAATTTGTATTGATGCGAAAAGTAGAGGCGGCAAAAAGGGTGGAAGTAGTAGTCAAATCAGCATTTATTGGTTCTCCGGCTCACCTTTATTCAAGCTTATCCCAGACACTGACGCGGACGGGAGAAACAATAGCAAAAGGAGCCCCCCATGCCCCGTATGTGCGATTCGACTGGAGAAATCCACCCCCGGGAGAAGATATCACCATACCAGAGGGATTGGTGGCTCATTTTATTGATACCGAGCGTGCCAGCGATACGGTTTTGAAGGCCTTTGAAGTTTTGGAAAAATATTTATCCGAGAGACAATTAAAACTAAGGGACGGGTGCTTTTTCCTAAGCCAAGACGGGAGCACCCTTTGCGGAGAAATCTCCATGGACAATCTCGGACTGATTTATAGCGGAGAGGATGGTACGTTACAATCCACCATCAATACTCGAAAAAAGACGGGAGAAAAGGTGCTCGAAAGATATCAAGCCATCTGGGAGCTTTTAAAGTAAAGCGATTGACTAAATATTGATATATATCTAAGCTAAATTACTAATTTTAAAAAAAGAATCTATGACTGGAAAAGTTGATGGTGTGGTGGGAATGGACAACGGGGACGAAGGGAAAGGCAAAGCTGTCGATGGCATCCTAGAAAACGGAGAATATGGTGTGTTGGTGCGCTTTAATGGCGCAAACAATGCGGGGCACACCCTGGAAACCCCGGGGGGCAATTTAGTTTTAAACTCCATTCCCTCGGGCGTTTTCAATCGAAATATCACGAACTACATCGGATCAGGTTGCTTGGTGGATCCCGTTCACTTGGTCGCGGTCGAATTGCCTCGAGTAAAGCCTTTCCAAGATCTCACCGGGCGATTCAAGATATCCGCCTTTGCCACCACCACCACACCGGTTCACATTTTGTGGGATCGTTTGACGGGGGGCGGAATTGGAACCACGGGACGGGGAATCGGGCCGGCGTACATGTCTCAAGTTCAACGCTCCGAAGGGGATCGATTAACGAATATTCGCATTGCTGAAGTTTTAGCTTTTCCGCAGAGCGTGATGGAAAGCATTCGTGTTGATTATCAAAATAAACTTAAAATTTTATCGTTATTTCCGAATCAATACGATGCCATTTTACGACAAATCGCACGAAAAAATGGTATTGATCCCGAGGGAGTGAACTATCAAGATCTTTTAAGCATCTTGGATGCAAAAGTGTTTAAAATGGAAGAAAAAATAGAGGAATTTATGGCAGCGGCAATGGAACTGAAAGAAAAAGGATTCATTGAAAACAATTTGAATTGGGTCACGCAACAAATTCAGCAAGGGGTAAATGTGCTCATGGAGGGGGCACAGGCCTATGGGTTGGATGTGCGCTACGGTGCAGCTCCTTATACCACCTCCAGCTCCACTATAGCAGATGCCGCTTTTGTGGGCGGTGACGTTTCCTCTCGATACCGCGGAAAATTCTACGGGGTGACAAAAGCGGTACCGTCTCGAGTCGGTTCAGGACCTTTTGTCGGTGAATTGGGAGGCCGAGCATCGGAGGCGTATTGCGATGAAAAAGATGAAAAAGGGGATTCGCTGCATTCAAAAGCAAGGGAAAAACAAGATTATCCAGACCGGGAAAAAATTTTACGATCCACCAATCCTTTTGAGATGGGGGTGGGAATTCGAATGAAAACCGGAGAATACGGCGCCACCACCGGTCGCCCCAGAAGAGTGGGCGTGATGGATTTGATGAGATTAAAAAGTGCCGTACAACGATCAGGATTGGACGGACTTTTTGTAACCAAAGTGGACTGCATCGGGGAATGCTTCCCCTTCGATAACCAGCTTTTTAATGGAAAGGCCCCGCTGGTCACCGGATACTCACTAGGTGGAGTTCCCATTGATTATGTGCCGGCAACCGCAGGAGAGCTTTATGAAGTCGCTGCTCAATATACCCTTGTGGATACTATTGGAGATATTTCCAGAGCACGAACATGGGAAGAGTTACCACCAGAAGCACAACAATTTGTGGAATTCATTCAAGCATTCACAGCGTGTAAAGTAATGGGAGTGGGAGTGGGGCCTAGCCGTGATGCTATGATTTATAGAGGCTAGATCTCAATACATTATCTGTAATTCATGGAAAATAGAGAATTTGTGATCGAAGGCGTTAAAGGCGCAGGAAAAACCACGATCATGGGATTGGTGAAAAATCAACTGATTGAAGCAGGTTATGGCCCTATTCTGCGGTGTGCCCCTTTTGCGGAAGCCCTCAAAACATACTTTGAAAAAACAGGCCGGCAAGACATTGTGAAACTATGGAGCGGCACACCGGAAGAACAAAGCTATGTAGAACAGCTCATTCTAGGCCCCATTGAAAAAGCACGCGAACGACTGGAGGCGATGGACAACAAAAGCGTTCTATTATTCGATCGGGGTTGGCTCACCGTTTTGGCTGCGGCACAAGAGGCAACCGCTAAAGATCCAGTATCTCAGGAAGCTTTTTTAAAGCGCTGGACCACAATCATCCCTCCGACTTTTTTCATCAAGGTTCCGCCGGAGATCACCTTTCAAAGAAGGGGGGGGCTTTTTTACGGAGATGTGGGCGGAGAAGAGACGACAAGAAGGGCGACCGTAATTCAAGATTACGACATACGAGAAAAATTATGTCGACAGTTTGAAT
>Ga0076332_1007_pt1 | contig 26838 bp, 28 predicted proteins | sample RifGroA2_FD_67839 | JGI IMG/M metagenome (GOLD analysis project Ga0076332, IMG submission 67839) | Peregrinibacteria bacterium GW2011_GWA2_44_7 | reverse complement strand
GATTGTGGATGATACGCCGGGATCCATTGTGATTTCAGGTTTTGATTTGGTGCGTCGTTATATTGCCAAGATTGCATTGGAGCGGTTGTTGGAAGATGGTCGTATTCATCCGGCTCGTATCGAGGAAGTAGTGAATAAGGCCAAGGAGGAGGTGGGTCAACTCATTAAAGAGCTTGGAGAAAAAGCGGCTTACGAGGCGGGAGTGATTGGTTTGCCTACCGATTTGGTGAAGGTGTTGGGTCGATTGAAATTCAGGACCACGCAGGGGCAGAACGTGTTGAAACATTCCATGGAAGTTTCATTCATTGCCGCTGCATTGGCTATTGAGTTGGGCGCGGATGTTGATGTTTGTCGAAAGGCCGGTCTTTTGCATGATGTGGGGAAAGCGGTGGATCATGATGTTCAAGCGCCTCATGCCATTATCGGTCGAGATATTTTGACTAAATTTGCTTTACCTCGAGAGGTGATTCATTGCGTGGAGGCTCACCAGAATGATGTTGATCCCGAAACGATTGAAGCGAAGTTGGTGCAAGTGGCTGATTTGATTTCTCAATCTCGCCCTGGCGCAGATAAAGGCAATTTGGAGAATTTCGTGAAGAGGCTTCGTGAAATTGAGAATGTGGCCAATTCGTTTTCGGGAGTTAAGAAATCCTATGCGATTCAGGCGGGGCGAGAAGTGCGAGTATTTGTCGATCCTGATCAAGTGGATGGTTATGAAAATGGCGATCCCTTTACGGGGCCCCCTTCGTCAGCTTCGTTATTTTTTCCCTCGTCGTACGTTTTGTACGCCTCGGAAGAAAAACAACTTGCTTCCTTGCACTCCATCCATTTTGATAACAATTTGGTTTTTTTCTTATCCAAAACGAGTCATCAATTCTCGACTGAATCCAATCTTGTTTATTTATGGATTATGCCGAGTGGATTGAGTAAGACATTTTTTGTGTTTGTACGTTTCGACCTAAAATGATTTGATTCCTTGCACTTCATCAATTCTCGTTTTAATCCACTTTTTTTACGTTTCGATAGAAAAATATTTTCCTTCCTTGCAATCTATTAATTTAAAGAACAATCTGGCTTTTTTTAAAAAACTTTGATTTTTGTGGTATAATAGTTTGATTTTTAAAGATATATTTATGGCTGAATCTTCTTGTGAAGTCTCTCGTCAGCAGTTAGAAAAAAGTTGTCCTTTCCCCGACAAGGAAAAGCTTGCACCCCATATGGAGAAAATTTTGGAGTATTTGAGAACGGCTAAGAGTGCGAAAGGGGAGTCCATGTTAGCGGTGTATGATCGGCTTTCTCGCTCTAAAGATTCTGTGGATCAAAAGGCATTTGAAGTTTTTTTGAAAAAGCTGGCTGGTAAAGGAGGGGTAGATCAGTTGCAAATGGAAGAATGGACGATTTTAAGGGAGTATGCGCGTCAATGTCTCAAGGCTCGTGAACCCATTCACAAAGCGTTGAAAGAATGCCAGGGCAAAATTTTGCAGAATTAGTTTTTGGAATTGTATTAGATTTTAGCGAATATTTTTTAGTTGTTTCTTTTTTATCTAAACCCCTTGACCGGCTTAGCACTCTTAATTATATTGTGCTAGCACTCTGTATTTTTGCGTGCTAATAAAACTTCTTCATCTATTTTCTAACTTTTTGTTTTATGTCTTCACCACTTCATTTGAAGCCTTTGAATGACGGGCTTATTGTCAAACGTCTCACCAAAGAAGAAAATGTGACTAAATCAGGTATTTATCTTCCTGAGTCCGCGAAAGAAAAACCTCAAGAAGGTGAGGTGCTTGCCGTGGGCCCCGGTAAATTTGATACGACTGGAAAACGCATGGAAATGACGGTTAAAGTCGGTGATAAGGTGCTTTTCACCAAATACGGCCCTACCGAGATCAAGCATGAAGGGGAAGAATTGCTCTTTTTGAGCGAAAGCGATGTGTTGGCGATTGTTGGTTAATTCTTTTTATTCTTTAATTTTAAATTTTACCATGGCTAAACAAATTCAATTTGGAGATGCGGCTCGTCAGCGCATGATGAACGGGGTTAAGAAATTGGCGGATGCGGTTCGTATTACGATGGGGCCTAAGGGCCGTAATGTGGTTTTAGATAAGAAATATGGTGCTCCCCTCATTACCAATGATGGAGTCACGATTGCCAAAGAAATTGAGCTCGATGATAAGTACGAGAACATGGGAGTGCAGCTTGTGAAAGAGGTTGCGACCAAAACTAACGATGTGGCAGGGGATGGAACCACCACCGCTACGGTTTTGGCCTATGCTTTGATTTCCGAAGGGCTTCGCAACTTGGCGGCCGGTGCTAATCCGATTGCGCTCAAGCGGGGGATTGATAAGGCCGTGAAAAAAGTGGTTGAAGAATTGGATAACGTGAAGAAAGATATTTCCACTCAGGAAGAAATCGCGCAAGTGGCCACGATTTCGGCTCAAGATCCCGAAGTGGGACGTTTGATTTCCGAAGTCATGGAAGCGGTTGGCAAAGATGGCGTCATCACCGTGGAAGAGTCTCAAACCTTTGGTTTGGACAAAGAAGTGGTGGAAGGAATGCAGTTTGATAACGGGTATATTTCTCCTTACATGGTGACGGATAGTTCTCGTATGGAGGCGGTTTATGAGAATGCCAAGATTTTGATTACGGATAAAAAATTGTCTTCCGTTCAGTCGATTTTGCCGTTGTTGGAAAAAATGGCTCAATCCGGACGCAAGGAATTGGTGATTCTCGCTGAAGATGTGGATGGGGAAGCTTTGGCCACGCTGGTGTTGAATAAACTGCGAGGCACTTTCAGTATGTTGGCCATTAAGGCCCCTGCGTTTGGAGATCGTCGAAAAGAAATTTTAAAGGACATCGCGGCCTTGACCGGTGCCACGGTGATTTCCGAGGAGATCGGACTTACGCTTGAGAATGCGGAGCCTGAGCATTTGGGAGAAGCTCGTAAGGTTGTGGCTTCCAAGGATCATACCATTATTGTTGAGGGTAAGGGGTCTGAAAAAGAAATTGATGCTCGTATTGCTGAGATCAAAGTCACTTTGGATCATACCAAGTCTGATTTTGATAAAGAGAAGTTGATGGAGCGTTTGGCTAAACTTTCCGGTGGTGTCGGTATCATTAAAGTCGGTGCTGCTACCGAAGTGGAGCTCAAAGAAAAGAAGCACCGTATTGAGGATGCGCTTTCCGCGACTCGTGCGGCTGTCGAAGAAGGAATTGTGGCCGGAGGAGGGACCGCTTTATTGCAGGCGTCTAAGGTTTTGGCCCATGCGGGTAAAGGATCCGGGGATGATGAAATCACGGGGATGCACATTGTGTATCGTGCGCTTCAAGCTCCTGTTTTTCAGATTGCCGAAAACGCAGGCAAAGAAGGACCTGTTGTGGTGGATATGGTTCGTAATGCCAAAGAAGGGCATGGATATGATGCGGAAAAAGGTGAAATGGTGGATATGATCCAAATGGGTATTGTGGATCCCAAAAAAGTCACTCGATCCGCGTTGCAGAATGCCGCTTCCTTGGCCGGTATCTTTTTGACCACTGAAGCCGCCATTACCGATCTTCCTGAAGAGAAGAAAGAAATGATGGGGGGAGGTGGAGGCATGGGAATGCCCGGAATGGATATGATGTAAACACGCGAAAGGGGGGTGCCCCCTTTCGGGAACCCCCGTTAAATTGTTTTCGTTAAAATCATTCTCGCTCAACTTCGTAAAAAAATGGCTAGGGGCCCACAAGACCCTAGCCATTTTTTTTACTACGTGTGGCTCAAATGATTTTAACTCAGTTTTTATATGTTTTTCTACCTCGCTTTGCGAAGGCATCGAGAACCTTACAAAGTTTACTTCGCTCAGGCACTCTTTTTTTGACGATTCTGCTTTTTTTGTTTACTATCCATTCCTTTTCCTTATTTAAAATTCATGGAAGACCGTATTGAATATCGAAAAGCGGGAGAAGAGTTTATTAAAGTCGCTCAAGATTTTGGTATTTTTCCGGATCCTATATTGGAATCGGATGTTCAGTTATTGATGCGCTTAATGGGTCAAGTGGATGATGTTTTAGATTCTCAGCCTGATTTAGTCGATAGAGATCGTATCGATGCACTGTTTGAAAGGTTTATGCGTTTGGCCGGCAGTGCCGCAAATTTGGGAGATAAATTGATCGATGCCCCTGCCGATTATAGAAATCATGAACGCTTATTGCCTCCAAACTTTGCTTTTTATTTAAAAACTACACTTATTTTTTCTAGTTATGTCCTCCGATTGTTTTGGATGTATCCGGAAAAATTAAAGAAATTGCGATATTGGATTAAAGCTCCTTTTAAATATTATTCGCGTTATCGCGCAAAAATTCATGAAAGTGAAGAGTCAGAGTGATAAAATGAGCTGACGTCGGAGTTTTTGTGTAAAATAGGCAATGACCGGCGTGAGTCCATACGCGCCTAATTTTCTCAACCAAGATCTTTCTTTCCGATAATACCAATCACAGTCGATCAACTCTACTTCACCTATTTCACTGACGCGAATATTGCTTGAATAGCGGGGATCAAGGGCTCGAATGATCCCTTGGATAGGATTGGTTCCTTTGCTATATCCGAGTAGATCCACGAAATTACCTATTTCTACTCGCATCACTTCGCTACACAATAACAAGTCAATTAAGGCTTCCTTTTGATTTTCTGGTAATTTCAAAATTTCATCTCGATTCATTTCGGCTAATGATTTTTTGCCAAAATAAGATTGTATCAACTGTCCATTGGATTCATTGAGGCTCGTTTCCAGAACGGCGGGTTTTGTTTTTACATCGTCAAAATAGGACTCCTGCATTGCCGTTAGGACTCCTTTCATTCGATCAAAAAGCTGGGTTGCGGTTATTTTTCGAGGTGTTTTTCGTACCAGTCCATTTTCAATTTCGACATCGCATACTTGTCCGTGTTCGATTCTCTTCATCCTTATTGATTTCAAATGTATTTAGGGATCTTTTTTACCTTTTTTGTCGTTCTTTATCAAGTCGTCCCTCTTAAATTCATGCTATAATAAATTCTCTCATCCCTAATTCTACATTTCATGAACCATGGCGCGGTTGTTCATTTTGAATTGGCGGGGGATCGAGCGACGCAGGCTTTTTATGAAAATGCGTTTGGGTGGAAATTCCAGGCCATTCCTCAACTGGATTATTCGGTGATTCATACGGTGGAAACTGATCGGAAGGGGTTCCCGAAGCTTCGGGGAGCCATCAATGGCGGGATGATAATGGGGAATACGTCGAATGTCGGAGGTCCTTGCCCGGTTGTTGCGGTGAATGACATCAAAAAGGCCTGTGAAGAGGTGGTTAAAAATGGAGGTAAGCTTCTCGGAGAAGTTAAAAACGTTGCCGATATGGGCCTCTCTATTCGCTTTAGTGACCCGCACGGCAACGTGATGAGTTTGTGGCAGGCGTTGGAACCGCTTTGAGGAACCTCAAATTTTTTGAAAGCTTTTTTCCACTTTGGATGGGTTTTTCAACAATCCTTCGATTTTAAGGGCATTGGATCTTAGATATTTATAGCGTTTTTGCCCCGCTTCGGTTTTATAATGAAAACGTCGTAAAATACTGCTTTGTTCTTCGAGGTAAAGCATCCATTGTTCCAGTGAGCTTTTGGGGTGAATTTCTCTAAAAAAGGCACTCATGCTCCTCCAGTAGGTTTTCCAGGGACTCCCCAGTGACGACAGATCGCTATCGGCCAAAAGTTCTGCAAAAAGTACAACGCGGGGAGATAAATGTTTTTTGTACCCAAGGACTGCTTGAATCAGTTGGTTGTCTTTCGATAGGGTTTGGGTTCCTAAAATCGCCACCGTCACCATTTCTTTTTCCTCTTCAGATAAACTATTTCCCAGCTGCGCCAGCAGCCACTCTGCTGAGCGTTTTTCATTTTCTCCGGGAGTCGGGTGACCTTGAATGATATCATGACACTTGGCGGTGACTTTAAGGAGTTGGCCATCCCCTCGTTTCAATGCGAAGGATTTTCCTTGGCCAAGGGCAAATTTTTTTTCGAGGCGCGCTAATTTTACCGCTTCCTGTGCGGTATTTTCCGCGTGATGGATGTTGTGATAGGGCATGTTTCCGAACTCTTTTTTGAGAGTTTGTTGCGCTTTTTGATCCACTGCTTCAAAGCTTGTTATTCGCATAGTAGGGTTTAAGTGTGTGTGAATGGTAATGAGTAACGGCTCAATGAGCAATGTTGATAAATTTTAATTTTTATGATATAATATTTTGATTATTTCGAAAACCTTTGGGATGGATTTTCATCTGATTCTTAAACAAGTGGTCGACAATCATGTTCCCGATCTTCATCTGAAAATTGGACGTGCGCCCATTGTTCGCTTGACCAATGGAGAGCTTTTTGTGTCGGACAAAGTGGCTCCTTTTACCTCACAAGAGATTGTTCAAATCGCTCAAGAAGTGGCTGGTCCCGAGAAATATGCCCGTTTTGAGAAAGATAAAGAAGTGGATTTTTCCTATTCCGTTGCCGGGATTGGGCGTTTCCGTGTGAATTTATATCATGATAGTGACGGTGTGGCCTTGGCGTTTCGTTCCATTCCCGAGGCCATTCCCACCTTTGAGCAGCTGATGTTACCCTCTATTTTGGGCGAGCTTGCGTTGAAGCCTCGGGGGTTGGTTTTGGTGACCGGTCCTACCGGAAGTGGTAAATCCACGACTTTGGCGGCCATGGTGAATTACATCAACCAACAGCGTCGACTCCATATCATTACGATTGAAGATCCGATCGAGTTCATTCATACCTCTCAGCAGTGTTTGATCACGCAACGAGAAGTCATCGCTCATACGCCTTCGTTTTCAACCGCGATTCGTTCCGCGCTTCGACAAGACCCCAACGTTATTTTAGTCGGTGAAATGCGCGATTTGGAAACCATTGCGGCGGCCATTACTTTGGCGGAAACAGGCCATTTGGTGCTTTCTTCCCTTCATACCACCGATGCCGCCCAAACCGTCGATCGTATGATCGATGTTTTTCCTCCCTATCAACAACAACAGATCCGCGCTCAGCTCTCAACGGCCCTTGCCGGTGTGGTGTCACAAACCTTACTGCCTTCCCTTCAAGGAGCCGGACGGGTGCCGGCTTTTGAGATCATGGTGGCCAACGATGCCATTCGCAACTGCATCAAAGAGGGCAACACCCATCAGATTTATTCCGTTTTGCAGATCGGACGTTCGGAAGGGATGCAGACCTTGGATGATTCCTTGGCGTCCCTCGTGAATGGCGGCAAGGTTTCCGCCGATCACGCACTTGCAAAAGCCCATGATGTGGAAGCGTTCAAGCGAGCTTTGCAATCCACTAACGCGTCATGACATGAATGATTCCGTTTCCGAACTGGATACCTTTTTTGCCGACCTTAGTCCCGACGAACGGGAAAAAATCTTGGCGGGAGAGAGTATTTGGACCAAGCAAAGTTTTTCGAAAGGAACCATCATCTTTGAAGAAGGTTCCGCGACGAGTGATTTATATATTATTCTAAAGGGAAGTGTGGAGATCGTGAAACGGGTGGGGGATCAGGGCGATCGTCAAAAGTGCCTCGCTATTTTGCAAAAAGGCGCTATTTTTGGCGAAGGTGCCCTTTTGTCTCAGCAGCCGCGTTATGCGACGGTGCGTGCGGTTAAAGACGTTGAGGCTTTGGTGCTGAGTCAGGCTCAGTTCCAATCTTTTCTTCATACCCACCGCGAAGCCGCGTTCACTTTGATTTTATCGATTTTGAAAGTGGTCAATCAGCGTTTGATTTCCACGAACTATGAGTTGGTGACCCTGTATGAAATTTCGCAATTGGTCACTCAGTCGAAAGGGGATTTGAGAACCTTGTCGGGACGTATTGCCAAAAAGTTAGCGGCGGTCACCCATGCCACGCAAGGCGTGCTTGCCTTGAAAAATCCGCTCACGACTCGTGAAGAGGTTTTTGCGCAGTGGGGCAATTTGAATTTGACTCTCGAGCAACTTCAGCGGTTTGAACAGGAATTGGGAACCCAACGTTTTTCCACTCAGGAGGGTCGTCTGACCATTGGAATTCGAGATTTATCCGGTAAGTTTTGGGGGACGTTGGTGATGCAAAAAGAAGGGGAGTGGCCTTCCGAATCCGTAAAATTGGCTTTGGCTATTGCCGAGCAGTTGGGCATGGCGATCGCGGAATACCGGTTTATGGAAATGGAAGCGGGGCGTTCACGGCTGGAGCAACGAAATATTTCGTTTTAATAGGCTTTATATGCCTTTTATGGTCTATTTTTAGCAAAAAGCGTTTGCAGTGATTTTAATTTTATTGAGGATTGGAAAAATTCTCTTGTTTTGCTATGCTCTTTTTTAGAATAGTCTTCCTCCCTTTCTCCCATGGACGATATCAAAATTCCCAACGAAGGCGATAAAGACGATGATCGGCTTTTTATCCGTTCGGTTCGCGGCGAACCCCTGAACGATTCTTCCGAGTTTTTAGATTTTCAGAAGACGCCATTACGAGAACAGTCCGTAGAAGAAGAGGATTCCGATGAAGAGGAAATGTATGAGGAGGATGAGATGTCGGTTCCCGGCGGCGGAAGTTCCGGCGGAGTGATCAGTGATAAAGTCACCATCAGTTTTACTAAATTCGTTCAGTTGGTGGCCAATCACAGTTATGTGGAGGTGATGGAAAAAAATGCAGATCAGGAAGTGATTATAAGTGGGAATTTATTGACGGATTTGGCCAATTCTCATGATCAGATGAATGAGAAACGTATGCCTTTGATGTTTCTGGCGGGGCTTGTGATCGGAATTGTTTTAACGTATATCATTTTAAACTAATTTTTTTGTATGAAGTATTCGCGCATCATGCTGAAATTTTCGGGAGAGGTGCTTCAAGGAAAGGAAGGAGATCCTATTGATTTTTCTGTTTTGGATCGTTTGGCGGGTGAAATTGCGGCGTTGCATCAACAGGGGGTTCAAATTGCCGTGGTGATTGGAGGAGGAAATATTTGGCGTTATCGAGATAATTCCGCAGAAAGTTTACCTCGGGTGCAATCGGATTTTATGGGAATGATGGCCACGGTTATGAACGGGGTCGCCCTTCATGCTTCGTTGGAACGTGCCAAGATTCCCGCCCGTGTGTTTTCGGCATTGGGAGGGATGGATGTGGTGGAACCTTATGTGCGCGCCAAGGTGCTTCATCATCTTGAAAAAGGTCGTGTGGTTATCTGTGTTGGCGGGACCGGGCATCCGTATTTTACAACCGATAGTGCTGCGGCACTTCGCGGTTTGGAACTTCAGTGCAATATTCTCCTTAAGGCCACCAAAGTGGATGGGGTCTATGATCGCGATCCTGTTAAAGATTCTTCGGCCCAGCGTTATGAAACCATTCGTTTTCAAGAGGTATTGGAAAAACGGCTTGCGTTCATGGACTCCACCGCGTCTTCCCTTTGTTGGGAAGGGGGATTGGAGGTGCTGGTTTTTGATCTCATGAAGCCGGGCAATCTTTCGGCCGCTGTGCAGGGACTTCCGGTGGGAACGCGGGTTCACGTTTGACAAACCCGTCTTGCGTTCTGACTTTTACTTTTTAATTTTGATTTTTTATGTCCACTTCTGTTGTTATCCAAAATGCCGTTGCTGATTTTGAAAAGGCGCTTGCCCATTTATCGGATGAGTTTTCTCGCCTTCAGGTTGGCTTCGCCAGTCCCGCGTTGGTCGAACACCTTTTGGTGGAAGCCTACGGTTCCACTCAGCCCCTTAAAAATCTCGCCAATATCAGTGCGCCCGAACCTCGTAGTCTTCAAATTCAACCCTGGGATCGCACTATTTTGGGTGCCATTGAAAAGGCCATTCAAAAATCGGATTTGAGTTTGAGCCCTTTCAATAATGGATTGGTCTTGATTTTAAATATTCCCCAATTGACCGAAGAACGACGACGAGATTTGGTCAAGGTGGTGCATAAGTTGGCGGAAGAAGCTCGTATTGCAATCCGCAATAGTCGGCAGACCGCTCATTCCAAATTTAAAGAATTGGCACAAGCCAAAGAGATCAGTGAGGATGAAGCCAAGGGGGCGGAAAAAAGGCTTCAAGAAAAAGTGGATGAGTCCAATGAAAAAATCGGGGAAATGTCAAAAGCCAAAGAACAAGCCGTGATGAAAGTCTAGAAATTCCCCTACATTGTATTTTTAGCTTGGGGCCTCGGGGTACCCTTTGGGTCACCCAAGCTAAAAATGGTTTTAAAACATATTTTTGAGTTGTTTTCTCCAATATTAGCTTAGAAATTTAAATTTTATTCCTTCCCCATGCACCTCCTCCTCACCATCCTTGTTTTTTTTCTCATTTTTTCGTTGCTTATTGTGATTCATGAATTGGGTCATTTCATGATGGCTCGACGTCACGGGGTTAAAGTGGAAGAGTTTGGATTTGGGCTTCCTCCCAAACTATGGAGTAAGAAAGTGGGCGAAACGGAATATTCGATTAATGCGATTCCTTTCGGCGGATTTGTTCGATTGCTGGGGGAAGACTCTCACGATAAAAAAGCTAAAACCAGTCCTAAAAGTTTTAGTCGAAAAACGTTGTTCCAGCGTTTTCAAATTGTTTTTGCCGGGGTGGCGATGAATTTTTTGTTGGCATGGCTGCTCCTTTCCATTGGCTTTACGGTTGGAATGCAGCCTCTTTTGGTCAATGGAGATGATTTTTTGCAGGCGGTGCGTGAAGGAAGGGTGGAATTGAACTTTGGAGTTAGCTCGGAAGTCGCTCTGCAGGACTCCACACTTCCTCCCCAGGTTGAATTGCCTCAGGTGTTTGTTCGTTCCGCGTCCGATTCGAGCGGACTTTTGCCCGAGGATCAGATTCTTGCAGTGGAAGGTCAACCACTCTTTACCGGGGATGATTTTCAGACCATATGGGAGAGCGTTTCCGATTTCTCATTGCAACTGGAGATTCTAAGGGGAACCGAAAAGGTTTCGATGGATTTTCTCCTGCCCCAACCTCATCGGGCTTTGATTTCAGGGCTCGTCCCTGATTCTCCGGCGGAATTGGCCGGATTGCAGTCCGGCGATCTTGTTCTCGAAGTGAATGGGCAACCAGTCTGGCTTCCGCAGCAGGTGTTGTCCGCCTTGCAAGCCTCGCAGGAGCCTACCGTGAAGTATAAAGTTCAACGGGGTGATCAGGTTTTGGATTTTACGATGACCAAGAATGAACAAGGGTTGGTGGGGGTGTTTTTGGGCGTTATCTATTTTCCGGAGAATCAGCCGTTTTCTTATTATGACGGGGTGGCTCTTGCTCAAGTGACAGCGATTCAGCCGGTTCAGTATCCGGTGACTCGGGCGCCCCTGGAAGCCTTGAGTGAAATCAAGCGGATTGGAGGATATACCTTGGTTTCCATGGGGGGTGTTTTTGGTAGTATTTTTACCACCGGCACCGTTCCCGAGGGAGTTTCCGGGCCCGTGGGCATTGCTCAGATGACCGGAGTTTATCTTCAGGAAGGTTTTGTGGCCCTCATGCGTTTTACGGCTTTGCTTTCGCTCAGCTTGGCGGTGTTGAATGTTTTTCCTTTCCCGGCTCTGGACGGCGGGCGTTTGCTTTTTCTCGGCATTGAACTGTTTCGAGGTAAGCCGCTCAATTCCAAGTGGGAGGGAATCATTCATTCCTTGGGATTTATTTTTCTCCTGATGGTCATTCTTTTGGTGACTTTTAAAGATATTCAACGTTTATTTCAGTAAAGGCACTCCCGCAAAATACCCTTACCATGAAAAAATCATTCTTTTCGTCCGCTTCTACTCCCCTTCGGGGGCCCGAGCTCGTCGACGTATCTAATCGCTCCCCTTTGTAGGGGGCCCGGCCTTCCTCGCTTTGCCTTGAAGCGATCGAAAATTTTTGATTTTTCAAAGTTAATTGTATTTTGTGAGAGTGCCTAAAAATTTTGAGCTCCGCAACACTATTTTAAAAGGGTTTTTAAAAACCTCTTGTTTCGTCTGGCCGCTGTGGCTATGATTGAAATCCTCTTGTTTTGCCCTCTATTGATCGACCATGACTGATTCTCATCGAAACTTTTGGATCGAAGTCTTGAATGCGTTTGAACCCTTGATGAAGCGGTCTGATTTTTTGACTTGGTTTCAATTCAGCGGAGTATTGGATCGAAGTGCGGATCAATTGACTCTGGGTTTTCCCACTGTCCTATCGAGAGATTGGGTGGTGAATAAATATCAGGTCAAGCTTTTGGAAGCGGTTCAAGCGTGTGATCCCGCCATTCAAACGATTATTTACGATGTGGATGGTAAATTGAGTCAGCCCGGTGATCTGAGGGCGGTGGATGTCAAAATGCTTTCTCCCGAGAATAAAAAGCTTCGTAAGGTGCGAGGCAAAGAAGAATTCACAGTTACGGCCGATGGAATTCGCAGCAAGGCACTCAATCCCAAATATACGTTGGATAATTTTATTATCGGATCGGAAAATCGTTTGGCTCATGCCGCTTCCATTGCGGTGAGCAAGCGTCCCGGGACCGCCTACAACCCGTTGTTCATTTATGGAGATGTGGGGCTTGGGAAAACGCATCTTTTGCAGGCGACCGGAAATGCCATCCTGCGCAATAATCCCAATGCCATTATCGCGTACATGACGTCGGAGCAGTTCACCAATGAAATCGTGGATGCGATTCGTCGCCAGGGTGCCAAATCGTTTAAAGATCGTTATCGTAATGTCAATTGTCTGATCATTGATGATATTCAATTTTTGGCCAATAAGGAACGCACACAGGAAGAATTTTTTCATACGTTTAATGCGCTGTACGATTCCAATCATCAAGTCATCATCAGTTCGGATCGTCCGCCTAAAGAGTTAAAAGATATCCAGGATCGATTGATCAGTCGTTTTGAGATGGGGATGATTGTGGATGTGCAATTTCCCGATTATGAAACCCGTTTGGCGATTTTGCACGCCAAATGTCGTGAGCACCAGGTGATTTTACCTAATGAGGTGCTGGAATTCATTGCGTTCAATGTGCATCACAGCATCCGTGAGCTGGAAGGGATTTTGCTTCAGGCCATGGCTCAGTATGAATTAGAGCAAAGCACCCCCACGGTGCGCAGCGTGGCGACCATTATGAAGAAGCTGAATCGAGACGGAGATTTTGCCGTTTTGGAAAATGGCCGAGAACACCGTTCCTTGGCAAAAACTCCGACTGATGTGATTCAGATTGTGTGTGAGTATTACAAGGTGAACAAGAGCGATTTGCTGGGGCCGATTCGACGAAAAGAGTTTTTAACGCCCCGTCAGATCGCCATGTATTTGATTCGAAAAGAGTTCGACGCTTCCTATGAACAGATTGGTGAGGAGTTTGGACGAAACCACACCACGGTGATGCATTCTTTTGATAAAATTGTCAGTTCCATGCGCAAAGATCGGAAACTGGTACGGGATATCAATGCGCTCAAGCAGGAGATGGGATTATAAATGCCCAAGGGGGAATGTTTTCCCCCTTGGGAGAACCCCCTACATTGTTTTCGGTGAAATCACTCTCGCGAAGCTTCGTGAAATTTAATTTTGGCCCCACGAGACCCAAATTAAATTTCTACTACGTGAGCTTCAAATCATTTTTATTCAGATTTATTATATGTGTTTTTTTTCTTTTTCATTTACATATTTCATGGTGGAGTGGTATTCTTTTTGGCAGTTTTATTTTCCTTTATTTCTTTTGTTATGGTGCGTCGTCGACGTCCCCAATTGCGTCATAAACGAAGTCAACTGGATTTCCTTTGGCCCTTTTTGTTGATCATTTTTACCGGCATTATTCTTGTCTTATTGACCCAACTTATTTTTAGCTGGTTGGACCAACGTAATACCGAACTTAAAAATAAAGTTTACTTTTATCTGGATCAAGGAAATGCTCAAATTTTACCCTGGGGAGAAACCGATTGGTCTAAAGCGTACTATGGCCAACTGGTTTTAGAAGGGGATCGACTTCAATCCGGAACGGAAAGCCGGGGAGTGCTTTCTTTTTATAACAATACGTTGGTTCGTCTGGATGCTTCTTCCGATGTGTCTCTGGAAACGCTTCAATCGGAAGAGGACAGCGATACGATCGGGTTAAAGCTCCGGCAGGGTCGATTATGGTCCAATATTGTACAAAATGCGTACGGCGACTCCAGTTTGAGTTTTGTGGTTGAAACGGAACATTTGCGTATCACCTCACAGGGGACTATTTTCGAAATTGAAATGACCGACAGCGAAGTGGTTCGGGTTTTGGAGGATAGTGTTCAGGTGGAGTTTATCGATCGGAGTCAAGGCGATGATGTTGTTTTGGAAACCTGGACCGTTGGGGTGGGCCAACAGATCGAATTGGAGCCTCAAGATGTTGAAATTTTGTTGAGTCATCAACCCCTTTCTGTGTTGGAGGCATTGGATGATTCTTGGAAAACGTCGCCCTGGGCCACGTGGAACCGAGAGGAAGATGAAGCTCCTACCGATTTTTCTGCGGCATCGCAGGATACTTCCGAAAAAGCTGACGATGATGTGGGTTTTTTCCCCGAACCTTCAGAGGAGGGTGTGGAAGATGAACTTGGGAACGAATTGTCTGAAGAGGAGCCCAAGATGCCCCAATTGGAATTAACCTCTCCGAGTAGTAATCCTTACACCTTACCATCGGATCAGAAATCGATTTCCATTGAAGGGAAAACCGGTGTTTCGACGGTTAAGATTGTGGTCACCAGCTATGATGTTGACGGCAATTCCACTCTTTATGTCCTTAAAAGTTTTACCGAGGGGAGTACCACCTGGCGTTACAATGCGGCTTTTGATTACAATAATCTTTATGAAGGCCGTAATCGCTTTCTGGTGGTTGCGGAGAATGAGGAGGGATTGGAGAGTGATCCTTTGGAAGTGATTGTCGAGGTTTCGGATAAGGCCGTGGAGCAGGAAGAAACTGCCGTAGAGGAGCCTGAGTCCTCCTCTACGCCGACCGATTTCTCGGCTCCTCAAGTGTTGACGATCAATGGCGAAGCTTTGCCCGCCGATGGGGTGTATCGCACCTCCGCGGAAACCTTAACGATTGCGGGGTCCGTGGGGGGTGGGGCCGAGTCGGTCTATGTGAATGAATTTAAGCTCAGCAAGTATCAGTCAGGGGCTACTTCTTGGAGTTATTATGCGAATTCCGACTACGGGAATTATGCGTTGGGGGAAAACACATATGCGGTCTATGCTAAAGATGCTCAAGGGAATAAGACGGCGGTCGTGACTTTTAAGGTCATTTATGAGCCGGTTTCTTGAGCCAATTCTTGAATGCAGCTATCGATAGTCATTTTTGCTTCAAAAAAGGACAAATCATGGTTGCTTATTCCATATTTAAATTTAACTTCTCCTTCTTTTCGATAGAAAATATCCATCGCACAATAGAAAGTATCCTGCATCAGAGGAAGATGTTTTAAGTCCATAAGTACTACAATCTCTCCTCCTGCCACCTTCATATTAAATCGTACAACTTTTCCTTGCGCATCTTCCTCCACATAGCCGTCGTCGTCATTGATCGCTTTCCTATAAACATAACTCCTCTTTTTTCGCATTGCTTCCAGTAGTTCCGTTTCGATTTGTTCAACAATTTCCACTTCCACGGCTTTCAGCACACTCAGGTCCTCCGTTAACTTTTTTACGATTTCTTTTGCTGCCTTTAATGCCCTCGATTCTTGAGCCGCTTCAAGTATAATTCCTTCTATTCTTTCATTAAAACCACTTCTCTCTACTAGCTCTCGATAACTTGGTACAGCCCCATTTGATGCCGTATCATGCTCGAGTTGGGTTTCATTGTGTCCCATTCATTAGTTTATTATAACATATATTTATAATAATTGCAAATTTTAAATCTGCGGGATTTTTTTTACAACCACTCTTGCTTATTGGCAGCATGCTCCTCTGTGGTGGTTGCAAAGTGCGCTTTTCCGGTTATTGAATCATTGAGGTAAAACCAGTAGTTCGTGGTTTGAGGGTGGAGTGCGGCCGAGAGTGAGGCCAATCCGGGGTTACCAATCGGAGTGGGGGGTAATCCTTTGACTTTTCGGGTATTGTACGGCGAATCCAATTCGAGGTCTGCTCCCGAAATGGTGGTTTTACCTGTCACATAAATGAGGGTGGCGTCAGCGTCGAGTCTCCATCCGCTGTCGTAGCGTTTCCATAAAATGCCCGAGATGATCGAGAGATCTTCGTCCAAAAGGCCTTCTCGTTCTACGATGGAGCCCATGATCACGACCTCATTCAAGGTTCGTCCACTCTCGCTCAGTATTTTTTGATTTTCTGCGGTGAGTGCCTTGGCTTCGAAATTATTTAAAAGCTGACGAATGAACCCCTTCACTTCGAATGAGCCCGGATCGATGAAAAAACTATCCGGGAAGAGATAGCCTTCCAGTCCGGATGCGCCCTCCAAGAAAGTATAATCTGAAAAATCACAGGTCTCCGTGCATGCCTTGAATTCTCCGGAGGTGGTTAGTCCCCACGACACCAATCGGGCGTCAATTTGGTCGATCGTCCACCCCTCCGGAATGGTGAATAAGGCCTGTCCATTTTCACTCGTAATGACTTTTACGATGACTTCCGGTGTCATGGCTGGAGAGAGTTCAAAGGTGCCAAATTGAATCTTATCTCCCCATTTGTTTTCCTTTAAATAGTTGTAAAAGGCCCATTCACTGGAGACGAGGCCTTGAGCCTTTAAATCCTTGGCCACCTGTTTTCCGGTTGTTCCCTTGGCAATTGTAAAGCGTATACTCTGATGATTTTCAGGGTCGGTTGCGCTTTTAGTCCATCCTTCATTGACTCCCAGTCCGAGTTTGAGGGTTAAAATCAGTCCCACTCCAATCATCAGTGCGAAGACGTAAAGCGATCCGCTTCGCCGAGGGGTTTTTTGAGGAGAGGTATTCATAAAAGAGACGAGCCTATAGGATTTTACATTCCCGGCATCTGCATTCCCATTTCTTCCATGATTTCTTTCATGTTCACGGATGCTACTTCTTGGGCCTTTTTCATTCCTTTCTTCATGGCATTCAATACCGAAGTTTCCAATTTGGCTTTGTCCTGCATGGCTTCATCGCTAATTTTAACGGCAACGGGCTCCTGTTCCCCGCTAATGGTGATCACCACTCCATTTTCTTCGGCTTCGATGTGAATGTTTTGGAGTTTTTTCTTGACGTCTTTGGCCTGTTTTTGGAGCTTGTACAAGTCTTTGATCTGTTTGGCTTTATCCATCATGCTCATGGGCGGGGAAAGTTAAAAAGTGAGGTTGTTTTTACGGTGGACTCATTTTATCAAATTTTTCTTGCCAAGCCTACTCTTTTTCGGTAGTATCCACCTGCTTTAAATTTGATGTCGCACTTAATTATGGATCTTGTTCAATTGAATGTTCAAAAAAGAAACGCTACCACAAAGGCTAAAGAGTTGCGTTGGAGCGATATCATTCCCGCTCAGTTTTATGGCGAAGGGATGGACAATCTTTCGCTTCAAATGGATCATCAGACCTTTCGTAAATTGTATCGCCAAGCCGGAGAAAGTACCATCATTGATCTTCATGTGGAAGGAGAAAAGGCTCCGTTGAAGGTTTTGGTGCATGAAGTACAACGAGATCCGTTAACGGATGCCATCATTCATGTGGATTTTGTGAACGTCCGTATGGATCGGCAAGTTCATACCATGATTCCTATTCATGTGGTTGGGGAATCTCCCGCGGTTAAAAATTTCGGTGGTGTTTTGATCAACAGCTTAACTGAATTGGAGGTTAAATGTTTGCCGAATGATTTGATTCATTCCGTGGACGTCGATGTGAGCGGTCTTGAAGAGTTGAATCATTCCTTGCATGTTAAGGATTTGAATATTCCAAAAACCATTCATGTGTTGACCGATATGGAACGCACCGTGGTTACTATTGCTCCGCCTAAGACTGAGCAGGAAGAGACGACGGTTGCTCCTGTTGCTGAAGCAGCAGCTGCTAAATCTGGTGAGTCGGGGGATCAGAAGTAAATTTAAATCCACGCATTTTTTTGAAAAAACTACGTCCATGCCCTCTATGGCTGGTTTTTTTGTGGTCCCTTTCTTAGAATTGGTCTAGCCAATCTTATCCCTGTAGACACAGTGAGCAGTTACAGGGAAATTTATTGCAATTTAATAAATTATATGTTATAATATTTTATTGATTTTAAAAAAATACGTTTATATGGCTCAACAAATTTCCACTCTTGATGAATTGTATTCGGCGGAACCTTCAGTCCAAGAAGGCGTTAGAACTCAGATGGCCGTAGAAAATGTTACGTCGCGGCAGATTATTGATTCCTTGACCGACCAATTTAAAGATCGTTTTGATTTTGCTCAAACTTTTCCGGGTAGTGTAGAGAAATCTCTGGAAAAGGAGCGAAAGCTTAAAGAGATGGAACAACTGCTGGTTGCTATTTTTGATGGAAATATGCCGTGGAGCAAGGGAAGGCATGTTGATCCCTTGGATGATGAAAAGCGCTTAGACCCTTCTCTCCACTTTAAGTCCAGTAAGCAAGGATTTTCTCGAATGATCGATCTATTCAACGCACAGTTCGGAGCCGTATTTAAAATTGCAAAATATACCGAGAGTTCATTGGGAGGGACGGAAACGGTACTGGTCTCCGCAGAAACTCCGGGTCAAATTGTTGCCGCGTTGACCCCTTTCTTTTTAAAACGTTTTTCCAGAACCGAGACTCGCCGACCCTATATTCGTGATGCGGCGATGGAACCGTCTCTGAAGATGATGGAGGTTGGTTATTTCGCGCCGGAGGAGGGTTTTTACCGGATTGAGTTTATGCCGCTTGAGAAGTGGACCTGAAATTCCATGATGCCGCTCCGGGATTATCCCGGGAAGGTAAAACGTGTTCCGTATTCCGAAAGTATGCCCGGTCCGGAAAAAGTGGGATCTGTTTTACTGTCACATGGGTATGGGAAGAATGATTTTTTTCTTCCTTTATTGATGGAGTATGCTCGTCAGAAGTTGAGTGCTTGATTCATAGAATATCTCTCCTTCCAGTAGTTTTTTCTCCTTATGACTCCTATTAATCATTTAGAAGAATCCGATCCCTTGCCTTCTCTTTCCGAGCTAAGACGTTTTCGAGAAATTGTTTATAGGGCCGGTGATGATAAAGCTCTGCGTCAGGCCGCTTATGGGACCCAAGAAAAAGTTTCGTATGTTATTGATCGTGGGATTGAAAAATATCAGAAAATGTTTGCTGATTTTCCAGCTCAATTTGAAATCAATGGTCGGTCCGAGTCTGTCAGTTTGCTTGAATTTATTGATCAACGGGTGAAAGAGTGTATGGAGAAAGGTGAATCTTTTGACGTTTTAGATGTCGGTTGTGGTCGAGGGGATTTTTTATTGGAGTTGCATGCTTATTTGGTGGGTAAATATGGAGAGGAGGTCAAAAAAACTTTAAAATTTACGGGTTTAAGTATTTCTGACTTGAGAAATAGTTATTTTGATGCCAATCGAAAGCGTCCTACGAAGTCGTTGTTGGACAAGGCAGGTATTGATTATTTGGTCGAGGATGCTCGATTTTTGAAAGATCTTGTTGCTGAAAATGGTCTTGGTCCTTTTGATCTGGTCGTTTCTGCTATTGCCATTTGCTATGTGGAGCCTGATCGCATGCGGAAGGAAATCTTTAAATCCATTTACCGATCATTGAAATTGGGAGGGACCTGTGTGGCGGGGGTTTCTAGATTGTTAGACACCGGAGTGGATACAAACTATAGGGTCTTTCATACGTTGTTGGATGAGGAAGAAGTTTTTATTCAAAATTATCTCAATCAATTTTGGAAAGACAACGGTATTCATATCTCCATTGAACATGTTAGGAATGAACGGAATTCTTGTGTTGTGATGCATCGCACGGAGCAACCGTTTCGAGCACCTATACGTTATGATGCGAAAGGTGAACAGATGAGTGTTGTGGAATGGGCGGCAGCGCTTCGTGGCGAAAAACTCCCTCCTATCGATGCTCATCAATCTAAAATGATCGAATTATTGTATTACAAATGCTTGGGGTATTTCAACTTGGGAAATGCTTCGCAAGCTGAAGACATCAACGAATATTCTCGTAAACCCATTTCAGCTTCTTTCTCTTCTCCTTTATTTGAAATGGTGCTCACCTTTTTAGAAAAAGCCTCAAATGATATAAGAATTAGTCATAATCCTGCTCGGCAAAAGATCTCAAGGGATGAGATTAGAAATTTTTTGCTTCGGTATTGTAAACGAACGGACTAGTTTTTTAGCACCTAATTCACCAACTCTTCCAGCAGTTTTCGTAAATCTTCCAGCGTTTGTTGGTGTGTTTTTTCTTTGATTTGAAACGCTTGGAGGGCGTGTGTCCCTAGCGTGAGGGTGAGTTTATCTCCCACTTTGATCGTTTCGGAGAGTTGTGACAGCGGCCACGCTATTTTACCAGGGATTAATCCGGGGACGTTCAAATGAGCATGATCCGAATCCATGGATTCCACGATAGCGTCCAAATGGCGCGCTTTGGGGGGCGTTGTTTCTGATGTTTGGGTGTTTTTTACGGCTCTATGTTTTCTAGTTTCGGTCATTGGATGAAGATGGATTAGGAGCGTTTCGTTGGGGGCTTAAAATAAAAGCCCCCTCAACCAGGACGATTGAGGGGGTGAAAGGGGATTGGCTTATCCGAATAAGCTCCAGGAAGCGATGATCGGGGCTATGATCAGGGCGACCATGTTCATCACCTTGATGAGCGCATTGATGGCGGGGCCGGCCGTGTCCTTGTAAGGATCTCCGACGGTGTCTCCGACCACGGCGGCATGGTGAGCGGCCGAGTTTTTGCCTCCATGATGTCCGTCTTCAATGTATTTTTTGGCGTTGTCCCAGGCTCCTCCTCCATTGGACATGGAAAGTCCCAAGAGTAGACCGGAAACGATCACTCCGGCCAGCATTCCCCCTAAAGCCACGGGTCCCAAGAGGAATCCAACCAGCAGAGGGCTGAGCACGGCGAGCATGGCGGGTGCGACCATTTCTCGTAAAGCCGCTTTGGTCACGATGTCCACACAGACGTCGTATTCGGGTTTGGCTTTACCGGTCATGATGCCTTTGATTTCTTTGAACTGTCTTCGTACTTCTTCCACCACTCCGTTCGCGGCTTTTCCAACCGCTTCCATACAGAAGGCGCTGAAGAGATAAGGGATCATTCCTCCAAGGAAGAGTCCGATGATCACTCGGTGGTCGGTGAGGCTGAAGGCGAACGTTTGATCCACGCTGTTGGCCATCAATTTTTCATTGTAGGCTTGGAACAGAACCAAGGTGGCTAGTGCGGCGGAGGCGATGGCATACCCTTTGGTCACCGCTTTGGTCGTGTTTCCTACGGCGTCCAAGGCGTCCGTATTTTTTCGTACCGATTCGGGCAGTCCTGCCATTTCGGCGATTCCTCCGGCGTTGTCGGTGATCGGCCCATAAGAGTCCATGGCGATGACAATTCCGGTGGTGGAAAGCATGGCGACGGCGGCAATGGCGATTCCGTAAATTCCACTTTCAAGACTGGATGTCATTCCCAACCAGTAGGCGAGTGCCATCGAGGTCACAATGAGAATGATGGGCCAGAAGGTGCTGTACATCCCCACGGCGAGGCCGCTGATGATGTTGGTACCGGCTCCGGTTTTAGAGGCTTCGGCGATTTTTTGAACCGGGCTGAATTTGGTGGAGGTGTAGTATTCCGTGATGATGAAGATGAAGAAAGTGACACCCAATCCGACCAAGGTGGTTAAAAAGATTTTAGGATCGCCATGCATGAATTTGTCTACCGCCCAGTAAAATCCTGCGGCGGAAAGAAGGCCGGTGGCGATCATTCCTTTGTAGAGCGCTCCCATGATGTTTTCATTTTTTCCGAGTCGGACAAAATGACTTCCGATGACCGAAGAAATGGCCGCAATGGCGCCCAAAACGAGTGGGAACTCAATGCTGATGGTTCCGGTTTTATCCAATAGGGTGGCTCCGGCCAGGATCATGGCGGCAATCAATGTCACGGCGTAGGTTTCGAATAAGTCGGCTCCCATTCCGGCACAGTCTCCCACGTTGTCTCCCACGTTGTCGGCGATTACGGCAGGGTTGCGAGGATCATCTTCGGGAATTCCTTTTTCGACTTTCACTACGATGTCGGCTCCCACGTCCGCCGCTTTGGTGAAGATTCCTCCCCCGACACGAGCGAATAAGGAGATGAGTGAGGCGCCAAAGGCGAATCCTTCGAGCATTTCGGTGGCCGTATCATTGGGTATTCTCCACACTTGAGTGAAGAGGAAGTAAAATCCGCTGACTCCGGCAAGGGCGAGGCCCACCACGGCAAATCCCGTGACCGATCCTCCACGAAAAGCGACATTTAAAGATTCTCTTAGGCCACTTTTGGCGGCATTGGCTGTTCTGACATTGGCTCGAACGGACATTCCCATTCCGATGTATCCGGCGAGTGCGGAGAAGAATGCTCCGACGATGCATGGCACCTTCTTGGATTGCGCTTGAAATTTCCTGCATGGAGGTGGTTCCGGGTTTAAACGTGAGCACGTGGATCACCAATAGAATGGCATACACCAGCACGGCAATGCTCACGAAAAATGCAATGAGCGGAATGGACATGAGGGGTAAAGGTTAAGAAATGAAGAATAGGCGAAGGGGGAACCCGAATTTCATTCAGAAGGATTCCCCCTTCGGGACCCCCTCCGAAAATGATTTTTGTTCATGATTTAGATTCAGGGCGAACTGTTGATTTCGATTGCGTATCTTACTTGATTTTCTTCTTTACTGGAACGATTTTTATCAACCTTGGGTTGTCAAAATTTAAATTTATTTGAAAGATAAATTTCTCGGCAGAGCGGTTTCGTTGGATCGCCTTTTTTGTTAGCATGCAGCTATGCGTATCTATTCCATTGATTTCGGCGGCTCTACCGTGGATGTCATTCACTGGCAGTAGGATCATATTCACTCGATCACTTCGCATGAAAAATCGAAAATTCGCCTTCAGTCGAGTGTAGATTTTTTGAAGTTTTTTGAGAGAAGTACCCTTGATTTTAAGCAGATAGATCGTATTTTTGTGACCGGCGGAAAAAGTCATCTTTCTCCGGATTCTTTTGGGGGGGTAGACATTATTCGTGTGAATGAAATTGAGGCGATTGGACGGGGCGGGGAGTGGTTATTGCATTCCATGCACTTGGAAGGTCCGAAAGAAGGATTTTTGACGGTCAGTTTGGGGACGGGAACGTGCATGGTGCTGTCGAAGAATGGTCAGCGCACTCATGTGGGAGGGACCGGTGTGGGTGGGGGGACTTTTTTGAGTTTGTGTCGGCTTTTGCTTAAGGAAAAAGATCCTCAAAAAGTCATTTCCCTTTTCAACGAAGGCGACTTGCGTCGAGTGGATTTGAGTGTGGAAGATATTGTGGGGAGAGGGATTGGGCGTATTTCCTCTGATGTGACGGCCTCCAATTTGGGTAAACTGGCGTATGGCGATGAGATTGATTTCACAAAGGCTGATTTGGCTGCAGGGATCACCAATTTGATTGGACAAACGATTGCAACCGCGGCTGTTTTTGCGGCGTTGGCCCACAAGGTGGATACGATCGTTTTGACCGGAAAACTGACGCGTATTCAACCGATTGTGGATACGATTTTAAACGTGGGTCAACTGTATCAACGACATATGATTTTGCCGCCACAGGCGGATTTTGTTTCAGCCATTGGTGCGAAGTTGTGAATTTAAATCAACATCGTTTCGATGCCGTCCACTTTATCGATTCTGACCAATTTGTGTTTTTTTGATTACTTTTGTGGCTTGTGCCAAGGTTAATGCCGAAAAAAGCCAATCCAGCTTTGATTCCGTAGAACTGTATTTGCCACGTTTGAGTTGATCGTTATCGATATTTGAGATTTTTTTCATAATTCTTTTAGTTTAAGAAGTGCCTCTAAATCCAATCTATCTTTGTCCCGATTGGCCTCTTTTTTCATTCCAATAAGATCATCAATTCCAATAACGGGTAATTGTAAATTCCATACTTCCACGATGGTTTTATTGGCTACATATTTGGCAAAATCCAAAGAGGCTTCCACCACGACATCAATATCCAATTGAGGTTTATCTTTAGAAATGAACGTGTAGGCTTTCATTCCTTTTTCTTGAATGAACTGCTCAAGCTTTTTGGAATCCCCCAGTTCTTTGATGTTGACGGGGACGCGTTCGATGTATCCTCTGTTTTGCATCAATTCATCCATTTTTTTGAGATTTTCCGGAGTCAACGCAAGTAAAATATCAATGTCGCCCGTAAAGATTGACGGCAACTCCGCCCACTATGAGGTATTCAATGTCCGCTTCATGGAAGGCTTGAAAAATACTCTGATACAAGTTCATGCGACTATTTTAGCATATTATTTAAAAAAATTAGCTCTGTGGCTTCAAGATTGCCATTTTTTTACAGCCCCAGCTCCTGGGCAATGCTTTGCATCGCTTCTAAGGAAATGTGGATCACGTCTTCCATGGGTAAGCCCAGCACTTCCGGCGCTTGATTCACAATGTCCCGATTCACCCCCCGGGCAAACCCCTTGGTTTTTAGCTTTTTAAGGACTGAGGAATCGGTTACGCTTGCCAATTTCTTGTCCGGCTGCACCAGGGCGCAGGCGATCATCAAGCCTGTCAGTTCTTCGGTGGTATAAAGGCACTGTTCCATTAGGTTGGAAGGTTCTATGCCGCTGGCCGAAGGATGATGGGCCTGAACGGCATGAATGATGACTTCATCCACTCCTTCCGCCCGTAAAATTTCCGCCGCCTTTTTGGTGTGTTCCTCCGGGTTGTCTTTCGTGTATTCCCAATCCATATCATGCAGCAAGCCACAAATGCCCCATAGCTCTTCATTTTCGCCGAAATGTCGGGCAAAGGCCCGCATCACGATTTCCGCGCCCAAATGGTGATTGATCATGAATCGGCCTTGTATGTGTTGCTGCAGAAGTTGGTAAGCCTGTTCGCGAGTGATCATGGGAAAATAGTTAATTAATACTGACACAATTTTATTGTTTATTTAAAAACAAGTAAATATAGTCTATATAATTGATATCAATATTTACTGACGACAAAAAATGCTTGAGCAACTCACTTTCCTCGGATTTTCAGACAAAGAAGCCAAAGTGTACTTAGCACTTTTGGAGTGTGGCACGCAACCAGCCTCCGTGATTGCAAAAAAGACGAGTTTCCCCAAAGCCACGGTGCTTTTTCTCTTCGATCGTCTGTTCAAAAAGGGGTACATCCAACGCTCGCAAAAGGGGAGAGTGCTCTACTTTTATGCCGACCCCACAGATCTTGAGGAGGAAAAAAGAAAAGAAATGGAACAACAGGGTTTGGCCCTCAAGGAAGCACTTCCTTTATTGCGTGAGTTCAAAAGTCCCTTCACGTCACCCCCTAAACTTCTCTTTTTTGAAGGCATTGAAGGGTGTCGAAAAGCGTATTCTTTGCTTTTGGAAAGCAAAACGCCGATTCATGAGTTTGCGGCTCACAATGATCTTTTGAAGATGGGAGAGGAGTTCATGAAACAGTTTGTAAAGGCACGCACTCGAAAGAAGATTTTTCTGTATGGCATTTGTCAGGCTTCTCAGATTCATTCCGCTTTTCATCAAAAAGATAAAGTGCAGCAGCGCGACCTCAAGTTGTATGAAAAAGAAATAGGAGATCTCTATTCCTCCATTGATATCTTTGAAAACAAAGTGTTGCTCCTCAATCTGTACCACGATGCCTTTGCGATTTTGATTGAGAATAAAGAAGTGGCTGAGACGTTAAAAACGATCCATCATCTCGTTTCAATGAGTGAGGGGCTCACGAAGAATGGCTAAGAGAAATAAGTCGCCACCAGCACCTTGCGATAGCGCAGCAGTTCATCTCGCAGAGTGTCCGGAGTGTAGTAGGTGCGTTCTCGAAGGCTGTTTTCCTCTTTCCCAACGGTGGTATGCACCAGTTCGCCCGAGGATTTATCGGGATAGGCCGGGCCGGTGACTAAAAGAGTGGAAAGAAAGTCTTCCGGAGGAATAAACAGTCGATGGCCCAGTTCCTGAGGATGAAAATAGGTTTCCCCCTGAGGAATGAGCTGCACATCGACAGGTGCTACGAACCATTTTCCCGATGGCGCATAGCGTTCCAAGGTGCTTCCTTCCTCCCTTTGGTTGCTGTACTTGATGTAAATATTTGTCATGGTCTCCAGTTCCGATGCCGAGAGCCTCGTGAGAGCCTGCAGCCCCTCAATATCGACCTGCGCTTGAATCAGTTCCACCCCTCCACTGCGTGTCGGGAGTCGGGATGAGGTATGGGCCAAACGAAGGGTTTCCAGTTGATCCAGACGTTCCAGCAACTGAGCCACCTGGGACGGCGAAAAGTCCATCATTCGTTTTTCGAAATGCTTGAAAATCGCCAACTCTTCGGGCAACAGCGCACGAAGTCGATACCGCTGGTTCTCAATCAACCCCGCGAGGACGGTGGATACGAAATCCCATCCATGTTCATGTTTTCCTTCTGGTGCCGGGGCAGCGGCTTCTGCATGTTCCTGCGGCCACCAGATATGCAGTCGGAGTTCAAACCCGCCTGGTACACGCTCGGAATAAAGAAAGACAATTTTCACAAATCCCAAAGAATGGACATACGAGTTTCGTGCAATCCGTTCCAATGCCAGGGGGCTTGCCACGACTTCATCAATCAGGGCGAGTACCGTTTCGGGACTGAGCACCGGACGCAGTTCTCGATAATTTTCTTCTGTAATTTTATTCTCGTGATGTTCAAAAAACTGAATCAAGGTTTCTTCCACCCCCTGTAAAGATCGTTGAGTCTGTTCCATGATAAAAGCGCAAGAAGTTATTGTCC
>Ga0076332_1016_pt1 | contig 27446 bp, 21 predicted proteins | sample RifGroA2_FD_67839 | JGI IMG/M metagenome (GOLD analysis project Ga0076332, IMG submission 67839) | Peregrinibacteria bacterium GW2011_GWA2_44_7 | reverse complement strand
GTTATGGGAGTGGTCAAGGCGTATATGACCCGTGTGGGGTCCGGCCCTTTCCCCACCGAATTGACCTCTTCTTTGGGTGATAAACTTCGAGAGGCTGGAGGAGAATACGGTTCCACCACCGGGCGCCCACGACGATGTGGATGGTTCGATGTCCCCCTCACTCGTTATGCCATTTTACTCAATGGATTCACCTCATTGAATCTAACCAAATTGGACGTTTTGGATGATTTTGATGAAATACAAGTGGCCACCGGTTATTCGTTGCATGGGAAGCCCTTGGATGAATTCCCCGCACGCCTGAAGGACTTGGCCGAAGTGAAGGTTCATTATGAGTCTCTGCCGGGTTGGAAAACTTCGCTTCAAGACTGCACCACCTGGGATCAATTGCCCGAGGAAGCGAAAAACTATGTTTTGAGGCTTGAAAAATGGTTGAAATGCCCCATTGAGTACATTGGCGTGGGAAAGCGAAGGGATCAACTGATTGTCCGTCCTGTTTAAATGGATCGCCTTTTTATAGTTTGATCAATCGTTCGGTTTTGTTTGCATAGGCCTGTTTCAGTTGTGCCTGATCCTTCAATATCAGTTCAAGGCTTTGTGCTTCGATTTCTTTTTCGTTGGCACGACGTGCTCTTTTGATCAGTTTTTCCGTTTCCTTGGAATCGAAATGAGTGAAAGCGAGAAGTTCCTCCCCTCCCCGAATCACTTGTTCGTATTTTTTCTCTTCAAAGAGTTGCTTGAGTTTATTGAGGCTGATTTGGGCAAATGATTTTTTCCGCTCTTTATCCATTTCCATTATTTTTTTCTCCGTTTTTTGGATCAGTTTATTGAGTTTTTGATACTCAGGAAATACAGAACGCAGCTTTTGATAAAAAAGATAAAGTTTTTCATAATCATGATTCTGATCCAATTGTTGCTGAAGCGGACTGCGAAGTTTTTTCTCAATGACGTCAATACTTAACCTTTTATGCCATCGCTTGACTTTACGGGAATGAGGATCCACCTCCATGAGTTCATTACAGGCATTGAGGGCATCTTCAAAATTTTCTTCCTTGCATAAGGACTTGATGATTTGAAACCCCTTTTGAATAAAAGCTTTTCGTGCCTTTTCCTCCTGCTTCACCATCTGCACCTTGATGCTGCCGATGAGTTGATGGGGCTTCGCTTCATGAGGATAAACTTTTCGACATTCCAACGCCAATGCAAGCGCTTGGGTAAGATTCCCCACTTTAATGAGAGCTTTGATGGCCTTGAGCGTTTCATCGTAATTCATCCTCTTATTTTACCACAAAAACAATCCCCTGCTCAACAACATAGGGAAAAACCGCTAGATTGTCCCTTATCGACTCTCCTGGTGGGCGATAGTGGACTCGAACCACCGACCTCACGAATGTGAATCGTGCGCTCTAACCAACTGAGCTAATCGCCCGCGAGAACAAACTTTTGTGCCGTTCGAGTGGCTGCGGTAGCTACAGTCCCGCTGTGCGGTGGCTGAGCTAATCGCCCACGAATGAAAAATCGATATAAAACACATGAGAGAAATTATTGGGAGCCCACGTAGGAACAAGTTGTGCGAGCAATAATTTTTCGAATAACTATTAAGGGAAAGGGGTCCCCGATAGGGAAAAACCGCTAGGTTGTCCCTTATCGATTCTTAATGGTGGGCGATGTTGGGTTCGAACCAACGACCTCCTCGGTGTAAACGAGGCGCTCTAACCAGCTGAGCTAATCGCCCGCGAGAACAAACTTTTGTGCCGTTCGAGTGGCTGCGGTAGCTACAGTCCCGCTGTGCGGTGGCTGAGCTAATCGCCCGCGAAGGAAAAATCGATATAAAACACATGAGAGAAATTATTGGGAGCCCACGTAGGAACAAGTCCCTTCGGGGCTTGTAGGCCCCGATTAGGGGAAAACCGCTAGGTTGTCCCTTATCGATCTCTTGGTGCCCAGGAGAGGATTTGAACCTCCACGACCAAAAGTTAGTCACTAGCCCCTCAAGCTAGCGTGTCTACCGTTTCACCACCTGGGCCCATCAATCTGTAAAAGAACCATAAAAAAGCAACGAGAGTTTACTCTGGAGTGACGACATTAGTCAATTCAACCGTGGCTTCAAAAAAACTTTTTTCTCTCCACACTTTCAATAACAGCATATCTCCTACATTTTTTCTCAAGAGGACATCCTCTAACGTGTTATCTGTGGTGATCAATTTCCCATCCGCCTCCACAATCACATCTCCAATCACAAGCCCGGCACGCTCTGCGGGACTCCCCGAAAACACCGCAGGAGAACGATCCGATGGTTGAACAATCAATGCTCCGGAGTGAATAGGAGCCAACCCCAACTCCGCCGCCCTGGAAGGAGATAAAATTAAATACTGAACGCCGAGCAACGGCCTCAAAATAAAGCCATTTTTTTGCCAACTTTCAATCGCAACCTTCACCGCATCAATCGGAATCGCGAATCCAATTCCTTGCGCCTCCACATCCACCGCCGTATTGATGCCAACCACCTCCCCCTTCAAATTCAACAAAGGCCCACCGCTATTGCCCAAATTGATCGCCGCGTCCGTCTGCAAAAGCCCAGAAAGCTTTTCGGAGTTGCCCAAGGCGTCAGCGGCCATCAGTTGACGGCCTTTTGCACTGATGATTCCGACTGTCGTGGTATTTTCATACTGCGCCAAAGCATTTCCAATTGCCACAACGGATTCTCCAATCTCCAAAAGGGAAGAATCCCCAAGGGAAACAAAAGGAAAATGAAATGGTTCCTCCTCAACTTCGCCTCGAGAAATCAACTGAATGATGGCCACATCCAATAATGGATCCACAGCCTTAATCTCGATAGTATACTCGGTTCCATCCACCAGCAACGCACGATACGAAGCGTTAGGATCATCCACAACATGTTTATTGGTCAACGCCAGTCCAGAGGCATCAATAAGAAACCCCGTTCCTCCTCCAGTCACCCGATTGGAACGATACTGATTGAGCGTAAGCACCGCCGGAGCAGCGGTGTGTTGAGCTTGAACCACGGGAGATGATTCCTCAAAAAATTCACTCCTTGAATTGCCATACCAATTAAAAGCATACGCTCCGAGGATTCCACCCAAAAAACTCAAAACCAAAACAAAAATGGCGGTGAAAATATTTTTTTTCTGCATGAAATCAAAAGAGAAGGAGTCCCACGAATTGTAATGAAAAGCAAAGCATGATTCAATCATTCCGTGATGCAAAATCCCTTCAAAACCAAAATCCGAGAATCGATCCGATCGAAACGCAAAGAACTCTCGCCCGAAGCAAAAACACAAAAAGACGAGGCCATCCAAAAAAGAATTGAAAACTGGAGCAGCTTTCAGCAGGCAAAATGCGTCTTCATCTATGTCTCCCTGGCGGAGGAAGTCGATACCCATCGACTGATTCAATCTCAGCTTGGTAAAAAAGAAATTCTAATCCCCCGCATTGATAACGAGCAAAAAAACTTAGAAGCGGTTCCCTTGAAACACTGGAGCGATCTTGCCGTCAACCAATGGGGAATGCTGGAAACAAGAGCCAATCATCGCATGCACACTCACTATCCCATTGATCTCATCATTGTCCCGGGAATCGCGTTTGATCCGCGAGGATACCGCATTGGCTACGGCAAAGGATTCTACGATAAATTCCTCGACAACCATCCCGGATTAAAAACCCTCGGACTCGCCTACGACCTACAAATCCTCGAAAAAGTCCCCTGCGATTCGCATGACATTCCCGTCCAACAGATTTTCACGGAAAGCCGCTCCCTCCATAGCGTCAATACCACTTTTTAACCTCACCCCCATGACCGACCCCATTCAGAATGCAAAACACAACTGCCAGCTGCTCAAAGAAAATGACCCGCTCATTTTCAATGCAATTGCAGGAGAAGAAGAACGCGAAAAAGACGGCATTGAACTGATTCCATCGGAAAACTACACATATCCGGAAGTCATGGCGGCAAACGGCTCGATTTTAACCAACAAATACGCAGAGGGATATCCCGGAAAACGGTACTACGGAGGGCAAGAGTTCACAGACATTGTGGAGTCGGAAGCCATAGAACGAGCAAAAAAAGTGTTCAAGGCGGACCACGCGAATGTCCAACCCCTCTCCGGTTCTCCCATGAACCAAGCGGTGTACCTTGCCTTCTTAAAACCCGGAGACACCGTATTGGGAATGGATCTTTCCCATGGAGGGCACCTCACCCACGGTCACCCTGTCTCTCATATGGGGAAAATATTCAACTTTGTACGGTACAAGACCCATCCAGAGGAAAATGGCCGCATCGATTTTGAGGAACTGATGGAAGTCGCGAAAGCCACGAAGCCTAAAATCGTCCTCTGTGGCTACACGTCCTACCCAAGAGACTACGACTATGCCGAATTCAAAAAGGTCGCCGATGCGGTCGGGGCCATCACCATGGCGGATGTGGCTCACATTGGAGGATTAATCGCGGGAGGAGTCATGCGAAACCCCTTTGATTACGGCTTCGACATCGTCACCACAACGATTCACAAAACACTTCGGGGACCACGAGCCGGAATGATCCTCTGCAAAAAAGAATTCGCCCAAATCATCGATAAATCCGTATTCCCGGGACTTCAAGGAGGCCCGCACATGCACTGCATCGCCGCCATTGCCGTAACACTCGGGAAAGCACTGCAACCGGAATTCAAAGAGTACGCCGCCCAAGTTCTTAAAAACTCAAAAGTATTGGCCCAAACCCTCATGGACAATGGGGCAAAACTCATCACCAACGGGACCGACAACCACATGATGGTCATGAACACGGTTGAAAGCTTTGGATTGGATGGAACCGTGGCCGAAAAAACGCTCGATGAAGCCGGCATCACCACCAATAAACAGGTGATTCCCAACGATCCCAATCCCCCCCTTCGCCCCAGTGGCATTCGCCTCGGCACCCCGGCGGCCACAACCCGTGGGATGAAGGAACCCGAAATGAAACAGATTGGACAATGGATCATTGAAACGCTCAAACACCATGACAACATGGAAAAACTTACTGCGATCAAAGCTGAAGTAAAAGCGCTTGCAAAGGACTTTCCGGTACCGGGGATTGCGTAATTGAATGGAGGCGGACACTAGTGCATTCAAATAGAAAAAATAAATTGAACGGAAGCCGCATGCCGTTCAGACTCACGTCTTTTTCAACACCATGATCGTCATGTCATCCTTTTGCTCATACCCTTGGCTCCACTGCTTGGGATCGGCCAAAAGGGCGACTTTTATAGCCTCGGCGGAAGGAAGATCACAGGATTGGGTCACGACCCGCTTGAACTCAGGCATTCCATACTGTTCTTTTTCATTACGCCACGTTTCCGGGATACCGTCCGTATAGAGAATGATGCAATCCCCTTTTTGAAGCTCCACGACCTGATCTTTCATCAAAGGGGTGATATCCGGGATCATGCCCAGCGCCAAGCCCCCTTTTTGCAGTTCCTCGGTTTTAACCGGATTGGCTGTGTATTTCAACGGAACCTCATGCCCGGCATTCACCAAGTTAAGCTGACTGGTTGTCGGATTCCAGTGCCACAAGATCAAAGTAATGAACATATTCGTCCGGGTTTTCCCAAAATAATTTTCGTCATCCAACTTAATGAAGTCATACAAATCTCCTCCCACTTCCGCCGCCGGAATAATACCAGCGGCCAAATCCAGACCCGGAATCTTTGGCACTTCCTTGGGAAGCAACTCTTTTTGAATTTCAGCGGCCAATTCCAGCTCTTTCGTGAGGCGCTCTTTATAGGCCATGGCTTGCATGCTACGTTCCAAATCTTCCGCCATCTTATTGAACGTATTGGCCAAACTTTCCACTTCATCGTGAGTTTTAATATCCACACGAGCCTTGAAATCACCTTGCCCCAAAACGAGGGCTCCCGCTTGCAACTTGCGCAAAGGACCAGTGATATTACCGGAGAAAAAAATCGCATACACCAATCCGCCCAACACGGCCGCAACGGCCAAAAGAACCATACGCATCCACATGGCTTGAATTCGTTCATCCAAAATGGCGTAGGAAGGAGAATACAGCACCGCATAACGAGCTCCGTACGGATAAATAACACTCACGATCCGATCCGAAGGCAAAATCGGTGCAACGGTTTTCTCATAAAGATCCACGGTGGAAATGTACCCCTCATCATCGGGCTTCAAATAGACCACACGACCACTTTCCAATTCATAGGAAGGATAGGTAGCCTGAATCCGATCTCGCATCACACCGGAAGGGATCGTTCGAACCTCTCCATCATATTGACGCGTTTTTTCTTCCGTGGAATCATAGAGCACCGTTCCGGAATACTCGGCCAAACCGATGGCCTCAATTTCCTGAGTTTTAGTGAACAAGGATTGAATTTCGCGATTGAAATAAAGGAAACTTTCTTCGGACAGATACTGTTCATAAAAATCGATGATTTGAGGAGCGGTGAGATCCGAAAACCCGCGAATGGAATGATAAATATCCGCCCCCAACTCATCGGTTTTTTGTCGAATAAGGAAAACGGAAGAAATTCCAAAAGCCAAAACAAGCAAAAGGGTCATTCCCGCAATCAATTTGGATTTAAGGGAGTGAAACAACAAAAATGAGGGCAATTTGGGGTTCATAAAAAATAAATTATTCAGATTTAAGTTCAATGCGCTCCGAATACAGCGCTATGATTGAGAAAAATATCGAAGCGTACCAGAGGTACGATGAGAAATTTTTCGATTGAAGAGCGATTGTATTCGGAGATGCAGTGGACATAAGATGGGTGATTTATTTTTTATGAACCCCTAATGGACATCGGTGGCAAGGATAAAATTATCAAAACGAGGTTCCCAAATAAGACCCGGTTGAATGGCGGTCAAAACATCGGTTTCAAAAAGAGGCACGCCAATCTGATCTTTTTCCACCACCCATTGCATCAAATCCTGAAGTTGCTGTAAACGCTCGGACTCGAGCAAATTGTATTCCGTGGATTCGATCAATTGATCAATACTCTCATTTTCATAACGGCCATTATTAAGCGTCCCATACTCGCCTTTGGACGTTTGCGAATGCACCACCCGCGCAAAAAAATCTCCGGCATCGCCCAAATCACTTCGCCATCCCAAAAAATAAAATTCACTCTGTCCGGATTGAATCCGAGCCGCATAATCCTCATACGAAAAAAATTGAAGCGTCACTTCCACCTCGAGCTGAGCCAATTGAGTCTGAATATAATGCCCCAAGGATTCAAGACCATTCGGAAGATCCAAGGTGAGAGCAATGGGCTTATTAACGGATTCCAGCAGGGTACGAGCCAACGTCATATCATAGGTGGCATCGCACCGCCAAATGACGAAGTGAAGCATTGGGATCGGGCCAACCGAACAAAAGAAAATTCACTTCCAAACTCGGCTGCCTCGCAATGGGATACCCGCTCTTGAGCAAGGGGTTCACAAAAACAGGAGGAACCTGCGCCAAAACATCAACGTCACCCGAAACAAAGGCCTCATAGCGTTTGAATTTATCCGGCAAAGCCACCAAATGCAGCACGGAATGAGAGGGGATTTCTCCCCAATAGTTTTCATAACGGTTAAATGTCCAAGTGGAATAAGGTTCATCCTTCACACCGACAAAACGATAGGGACCGCTACCCATAGGCTGGTCCGCAAATTCGGTTTGTTCCGAGGGGGTGATCGCGACGGCGGTAAGCTTATTGAGCAAAATTGGATCAGGCCTTGAGGTGAAAAATTGAAGGGTATAATCATCCACCACTTCAATTCGCTCAATACTCGAAACCAAATCTTTAAGTTGAGAAAGAGGATCCGCTTTGGCACGCTCTAAACTCGCCACCACATCCCGCGCCTCAAAAGAAGACCCGTCATGAAAGGTGACGCCGGGCCGCAGCTTGAATTGCCAGGTGGTGTCATCGAGCATGCCCCAAGAAAGGGCTAAAGCCGGCTCAAGTCGAAAATTACGATCAAAACGGACCAGCCCTTCATACACATTCACCAGATAGGAACGCGTGATCACATCGGAAATCAGCGGATCGTATGTAGTGAGGGGTTGATCGTAGGCGATGGTCAGTGGCGTATCCAGCACCGACGAGAGCTGAGAAGAGGGGGAAGAACCTTCTCCCTCTCCACCGCGATGAGACAAGAAAACAAGCGCCCACAGCGCTCCACAGACGAACAATCCGCCAATCCCCCACCGTAAACTTTTAAAACGCATCATGGGACACCATTAAAAATCTAATTATTTTACCATAAAAACAGGTCAAAAACAACCCCGGCTTTTCGGTGAGAGACTTTGTTCTGAACCCGAAGAGGAAAAATACTTTTTGCATTAAAGAATCTTTTTACCCCAAGCTTAAAAAATATCCCTCCGAACAAGCATTTTGTTCTGCGCGTGAGGAGGGATATTTTTTAAGCTAATTCCCCCTGCGGAGCACCGCCATAAAAGCCTCCTGCGGCACCGCCACATTCCCCATCATTTTCATTCGCTTTTTTCCTTTCTTCTGCTTCTCTAAAAGCTTACGTTTTCGAGTGATATCCCCTCCGTACAGTCCCGCAATCACATCTTTTCTCAAGGCCCCCAACGTTTCACGAGCAATGATTTTACCTCCAATCGCCGCTTGAATAGGAATCTCAAAATTGGCGCGAGGAAGCAATTCTTTGAGCTTTTTAACAATAAAGGCTCCACGGTACTGAGCGGAATCGCGATGCACAATAGTAGAAAGCGCTTCCAAACGATCTCCCGCCACCAAAATATCCAATTTCACCAAATTCCCGGGGCGATACTCCAAAAACTCATAACTCATGGAAGCATACCCCGAACTGATGCTCTTCAGTTGATCATAAAAATCGACCACAATTTCCCCCAAAGGAACCTCGTAATGAAGCATCGTGCGGGTCTCATCCAAGTACTTCATGGATGTAAGGAGCCCTCGCGACTCATCAAGCAACTTCATGACTCCCCCAACATAATCTTTGGGCAGCAACACCTCAATAGCAACCCAGGGCTCTTTGATGGCCGTATACATGGTGGGATCCGGAAGAAAAAGGGGGTTATAAATGAGCTCTTCCCCTCCGGTCACTTTATCAATGATGTAAGACACTCCCGGCGCCGTCACCACCAAGTCCAAATCGTACTCGCGTTCCAAACGTTCTTGCACAATATCCAGATGAAGTAAGCCCAAAAAGCCACAACGAAAGCCGTGCCCCAAGGCCGTCGACTGCTCCGGCTCAAACGAAAGGGCCGAATCATTCAAGCTCAGTTTATCCAACGCATCCCGAAGCAAAGGATAGTCCGAATTATCGGTACAATAAATACTGGCAAAAACAAAAGGAGTAACCGTTTTATACCCTGCCAGCGGCGTCACGTCTTTGACCTCAACATCGCTAGAGCGAGGAGCCCAAATGGTATCCCCCACGCGAGCATCATGCACATCTTTCACTCCGGTGATCACATACCCGACCTCTCCGGCAAACAACTCCGGAGCCGCGACCATTTTGAGCTGAAGATACCCCACTTCCAATACCTCGGTTTGCGCCCCAGTATTTAAAAAACGAATTTTATCACCACGCTTCAAAGAGCCGTCCATCACACGAATGTAAGCGACCACTCCCCTATACGTATCGTACAATGAATCAAAAATGAGCGCTTTGGTCCCCTCCGGATTTGAAGACGGTTTAGGTGGTGGAACCAACTCAATGACTCTCTTCAAGAGCTGATCCACATTCGTACCATCCTTCGCCGAAATGTGCAAAATCTCATCTTCGCGAAACCCAAACGCACTCACCAATTCTTGCGTGCGCCGTGGTACATCCGCGGCCGGCAAATCAATCTTATTGAGCACCGGAATAATGGTGAGATCATGTTCCAACGCCATATAGGAGTTCGCCAACGTTTGGGCTTGAATCCCTTGACTGGCATCCACAACCAAAATAGCGCCTTCACACGCCGCCAAACTCCGGGAAACCTCATAACTAAAATCCACATGTCCGGGCGTATCAATCAAATTAAGCTGATACCGTTGACCGTCCATATCCCAATACATCCGCACGGGCTGAAGTTTAATCGTGATACCGCGTTCTTGCTCAATCTCCATGGTGTCCAGCATTTGACCATGTTTCATGTCTCGCTCCGAAATGGTTTTCGTTACCTCCAAAAAACGATCCGCCAACGTGGACTTGCCATGATCGATATGAGCGATGATGCAAAAATTGCGAATAAGGTCGGTCGGAGAATGCATAGCGCGCTGAAGTGTATCAAAAGGAAGCCGGTTTTCGAAGGGGAAAATGATTGACTAAAATAAGAAATAGTTTAAATTTAAAAAGATTCGAACAGCGGGTTCCCCAAAGAACACCGTGGTTCATCACCCCCAACCGTGGTAGGCGCCCCCAAGGCAAATCGTCAAAAGGGTGCAAAACCACAATAATGAGTGAGGCTCCCTTGAGCAGAAAAAAGGCAGGCAACGGCAACAAAACCCCTCGTCGGAGACGAGGGACCGATCCCGCAGATGGGCATCGCAGGGGCGGAACCCCACCATCGGCGGGTCCGGCGATCAACTATCGAGATGACGATCGCACCGGGACCCCCGAGAAAGATGCGGCGGGCGGCCACATCCACATGTACGCTGGCCAATTCGGAACGCAGGCCTAAAGCATCTGCAAGCAAGGAGCCATCCCCGACGCCCGGGGCGCCAACGAACGGCCGCCCCCATGTCACCCTGCCGCTGAGCAATAACGCTCACACGGCAACCCCAACTGCGCCACCGCCCCGCTGAGCATCTGCTCGCGGTCGGTGGCCTTTTCCCCTTTCTTCCCAATCAAAAATCTGCTATAATCAATAGATTAAAAATGAAAATAAAAACGTAATCCATGCAGTTCAAAATCCCACAAAACGTGCAGATGGAAGATAAAATCGTCGGGCCTATCACCCTGAAACAGCTCATTATTTTGGGTGTTGGGGGCGGAATCGACTACTTTCTCTACATCAGCTTGGCCAAAGTCTACGTTTTGACCGTTTGGATGATTCCGGTCGCCATCATTGGTCTATTAACGCTTGCCATCGCCTTTTTGAAAATCCAAGGAATTCCTTTCGCCAACTATGTCTTACTTTCCATCGAATTTTACTTCAAACCGCAAAAACGATTATGGATTGCCGGAGGAGGAGATATTTTTCTCTCCATCACGCAACCCAGCCCCAAAACTAAAGCGGAACTAGCTCAAGACAAACAACAAAAAAATGCCCCCAAAGACCTCAGTAATATTTCGGAATTGAGCAAAATTTTAAACACACATACGGAAATGCTGAACGAAAAACACGAAACGCTTGAAAACATCAGCAAATCCTCGGCTCTCTAGCAAATAAATCACAAAAAATGGAACCACAGACACAATCCATCACATTCAACTCGCAAAACCTGGAAGCACAGGCGGATCAAGTTGCCGCGGCTCAAGCCAAAGAGCAAACGGGACAAACCGCAGGAACTCCTCCCGCAAAAAGTACAGTCAAGAATGCACAAAAAAATGCGGCCCGAAGCACTCAAATGCACCTACAGATCGCGGAACTGCGCGACAACCTCGCGGTCCTTAAAAATGGAGGAATTCGAGCCGTGCTAAAAACCTCGAGCGTGAATGTCCATCTCAAATCGGAAGACGAACAAAATGCGATCATTTATTCGTACCAAAACTTCTTAAACACACTGGAGTTCCCGATTCAAATTGTGGTCCGCTCCAAAAAACTGGACCTTGACGACTACATCGACAAGCTCAAAGGAATTGCAGAAAAACAGACCAACCCGCTCCTCAAAGATCAGACCGTAGATTACGTCGACTACATCCAACGCCTCATCGAATACGCGGACATCATGCAAAAAGATTTTTACGTCATTGTGCCCTTTGATCCTCCGCGAGCCAAAAAAGTAAGTTTCATCCAGAAATTCATCGAACACATGAGCCCCAAAGATAGCTTGGCCCAACTCCGACAGCGGCATCAAGAATTTGAAACCCTTCGAAAAGGGATGAGTCAACGCATGAACATCGTGAAGTCAGGCCTCGAAAACTGCGGATTGAAAGTCGATCAATTGACCACGGAAGAACTCATCACCCTGTTCTATGAATGTTATAATCCTCGGACCTCTCGCATTCAAAAATTCAAAAAGAGCGATGATTTGGATGTGGTGAGAGATCCCGATTTGTACACGGCAAAACAAATCGAAGAAGACCAATAAAACAACTCAAGGTAAGGCAATAGATGTATTAAAGCCAAAAATTTGACAAATTGGCAATTTTGGAATAGATTAGACTCTTGATTACAATATGAGGAATGGAAAAAGAATCGAAACCCTCCCCGAGTGATGAACCAAGTGATGGCCCCATCATCCTCCCGCACGAAAAAGAGACACCATTCTTGGAGATACCCGAAAAAGGAATTGAAAAAGAACGAAACAACGAAAAGGTGTGGGAAAGCCTACAAGGATCCCTAGCCGAGCTCGATCCCGACCATAAATTGTCTCGCCACCTCATTCTGATGGACCGTCGCATTTCTGATTTCGAAAAAGAAATTCGAAAACAAAAAGAGCTGGAGACCATGGAAATGATCGACGATATTTTCGACCAAATGATTGCAGATGGACTCAACGCCTACAAAGGAGAGGAAGTAAAATCAAAAGATGGGACGCAGGTATTGAAGCTGCACCCAGGAATTGATGAGGAATTGCGAACCTTAACAAAAAAATTGATCTTTCTGATTCAACGGAAAAGAAAATCAATGGGAAAGGGAATGAAAGAATACCAACCGGATGACATCTTACGTGTCGCCTACCAAGGATGGTATGAAGATTTTCTACACCGCCACCGCTTAAGAGACAGCGGAGATTTTTATGCCAGAGCGCATCTTTTTGGAGCAACGGAACGATTGATCAAAAATATCGGCATATGTGGTATGGTTTCGGTGACTGCGGAATTTGAACATGATAATCCGGAAGATCTCGAAGAATTGCATCCGAGAAAAGTCCTGGAGGATGGAACCATGATCCCGAAAATAAATCGAGAAGCCCTATTACCCGTTGAAAAATACAATTGGGACGTACTCATCCGAAAAGGGTACATCAAACAAAGGGATTTAAAAGAAATCGAAGCGGAAATTGAAATCACAAAAAACGATGTCGCCGAGCTCTTGGAAGGCTTAACCAAACACGAACGCCCCCACATTTCCAAGGAAGGGAAATCGGTCAATGCACTCAAAACGGCACTGACAACCGCACGAAGACATGGCACCCGAGTGCTTGCCTTAAAGGGAGCTGACAGGGAGCACAATATGGAAACGCTCGGCACAAAAGGAAATCCGGAACGACGAGGCGCGATTGCGGAAGAAACCGCCCTGGTCCATGGCCCGCAACTCCAAAAAGTCGGTTTTCGACAAATGGGGGACCGTTTGATTCAATTGAGCTTCGAGCACTTGAACGCTGGCGCAGTAGAGGATTTCATAAAAAAACAACGGCAAAGACTGTATAAATATTTGGGGGTGGAAGATTCCCACGAAATGCATCTTGCAAAGCACCTGAGCGAAATATTAAGTCATAACAAAGTCGTCTATGTCGCCATAAGACCAAGGAGCTTTGGCTATTATGCGGACACCAATCAAATCCGAAATGAAGCCTATACCATCAATCCGGATCGATTTGATACCATGTTTGAAATCTACATTGAAGTCAAAAGCCCTCGAAGCGGAAAAGATCGCAACAAAAAACAACAAGCCTGGATCAAAAGCGTGGAAGATGCCGTATTGCGTTTGCGAGGAGCACACGATCCCAATATCAAACGGGATCCTAGAGAAGGAGTAAACATAAAGATCTATAATCCGGAGCTTTTCCCCACCGACGAAACCACGTCCATGGTGTTTAGAATCAACGATTCGGAAACCGAAGCACGTCGCCCCAGAGGATGGCTGACAAATGATGGAGACAAAAATCCCGATTGGGTCAATGCGGCATTACGACGAATCATTCAACACGCGGAAATGGAGGGAGTGGAAACCGTATCAAGAATGCAAGAATTAATGAGCCAAGAACTGCTCGGAAACCGAAAAACAGTCTATACCCCCAAAATGGAGCCCGTTGAACTCTTGGAAAATGCGACAGGAATTGACTTTGCCGCAAGGGTGCACACCGATCTATTGACCTTTTGCCAAGGATTTATACTCAGGGATGAATTGGGCGAAGAAGGCAATGCACGACAAATTTGGCCCTTTGAAGAAGTTCCCAATAAAAAAGTCCTAAGTGTCGTGACCAGCATTCGAACCGAAGAAGATGACAGGCCACTTATTAAAAAAGAAACGTTGATTGATTTGGGGTGGATATGCTTCTCGGGCGCGTATGCACAAGAAAGAATACGCCGAGCATTAAGAGATAGAGAAGATGACAAGGAAGCCCTTCAGAGAGGGCAAGAATACATCGATCGAATCCATCGTCTATTCTTTCCGGGAAGTAACTCGGATGATGTTATTTACCTCCTACTAAGCTCAACAGGAAAATGGAGCAACCTAAGAAAATTGGAAAAACTAAAACGCAGCCTGACCGAAAAACAAAATTTGGACATTGAAGAAAGAAAAAATGAATTGGAATCCAAATTAAAAAATGAACTTTTGAGCCAAATCGGACGTGGCATCATGAATCCCGTGGAAATAATAGCAGCCGGTAACACCGGAAAAAATGAAACTCTAGATTTCATTGAAGAAAATGAAAGAATAACCATCGAGATGGAACTCCCGAACCAACCGGAAATGATGAAAGAAATTGCAGGAATACTCGGGAAATATGGCTTAAATATTGGATTTTCCGACATCGAAGAATTCCAAGAGTCAAATCAAGCTAAATTCACGGTGGGAGTAAGATTATACGACAAATCAACCCCCTATGACTTAATGAAAGCAATCCTTAGGATCAACTATCAATATCCCGGAATCAGAATCAAATCGGAACAGTTCCAAAAACTGACCGACCGAATGAAAGAAACTCTAAAATAGAAACTAAAAAGCACCGTCTTGGCGGCGACCTACTCTCCCACAACTGATGTTGCAGTACCATCGGCGCTGAGTGGCTTAACTACTGTGTTCGGGATGGGAACAGGTGTACCCCACTCGCTAAAACCACCAAGACGGTGCCTTTTAATGTTCACAAGAACAAAAGCACGACATGAAACGAAATATCAGGATGAGTAAAAAACAATTCTTAAATTTGTGTTGATTCCACATGTTTTCAGAAAAAGCACGTTAAAGTGGGTGTGCCAGCGACAGGGCCCGTTTAAGAGCCTCCGAAGAGGTCCAAACAGACCTCATCACCAACACACTCATTAGAAGTACATTACTAAAAAGTCAATCGCCTATTAGTACTGCTCGGCTAAACACATCTCTGTGCGTACACCTGCAGCCTATCAACCCGGTAGTCTACCGGGAGGCTTATGGGGATCTCTTTCTTGAAGGAGGCTTCCCGCTTAGATGCTTTCAGCGGTTATCCCTTCCGAACATAGCTACTCTGCAATGCCGCTGACGCGACAACAGATACACTAGAGGTTCGTCCACTCCGGTCCTCTCGTACTAGGAGCAGCTCTTCTCAAAAATCCTTCAACCACAGCAGATAGGGGCCGAACTGTCTCACAGCTCGCGTACCGCTTTAATTGGCGAACAGCCAAACCCTTGGGACCTTCTCCAGCCCCAGGATGCGATGAGCCGACATCGAGGTGCCAAACCGGGCCGTCGATATGAACTCTTGGGCCCGATAAGCCTGTTATCCCCGGCGTAACTTTTATCCGTTGAGCGACACCCCAACCACGTGGTGGTGCCGGATCACTTTCGCCTACTTTCGTATCTGCTCGACTTGTAAGTCTTACAGTTAAGCTCCCTTATGCGAATACACTATCGCGCTGATTTCCATCCAGCGCTAGGGAACCATCGCGCGCCTCCGTTACTCTTTAGGAGGCATCCGCCCCAGATAAACTACCCAACAAACACTGTCCCCCATTAGGGGTTAGTATCAAAACAGTACAAGGGTGGTATCTCAAGGATGACTCCACCCTGACTAGCGTCAGAGCTTCAAAGTCTCCCACCTATCCTGCACAAGTACTATCTCAATACAATGTCAATCTGTAGTAAAGCTGCACGGGGTCTTTCCGTCTTGCTGCGGTTAATCGGTATTTTTACCGATACTACAATTTCACCGGGTCCATCGTCGAGACAGTGCCCATATCATTACTCCATTCGTGCGGGTCTGAACTTACCAGACAAGGAATTTCGCTACCTTAGGACCGTTATAGTTACGGCCGCCGTTCACCAGGGCTTAATTTCAAAGCTTCGCCACCGAAGTGACTAACCTCTCCACGTGACCTTCTGGCACTGGGCAGGAGTCAGCCCCTATACCTCCTCTTTCGAGTTAGCAGAGACCTGTGTTTTTGATAAACAGTTGCATGGGCTCTTTCGCTGCGTCCAACACCATTTTTATTCAAAATGGCACTGGAAGACCTTATCCCGAAGTTACGGTCGCTGTTTTGCCGAGTTCCTTAACGATGGTTATCCCGATCACCTGAGTATACTCTACCCACCCACCAGCGTTGGTTTACGGTACGGTAACGCCTATTTCTCGCTCCGAGAATTTTCTTGTCCCCTGAAATCAAGAGAATCATCCCCGCGAACGGGAACTTTCCATAACTTCTCGTGCTTCCTCCCGAAAGAGGGACCATTCTGATTTTCATGAATGGTATACACTCAAAGCTTAGACGCGAATTCATTAACGCGCTCTCCTTATCCTGAGGCGTCCTCCCTGAGCTAGCGCCACCTTCCACTGACCTGAACACGCCTGAAATCCTTGCGGACTTCATTTACGAACAGGGGCTTCCAGTTTTGCTTTGGCGAAATAGTCATTGTACAGGAATATTAACCTGTTGTCCATCGGCGACCCCTTTCGGGTTGACCTTAGGACCGACTAACCCCAAGTCGATTAACGTGGCTTGGGAAACCTTGGGTTTACGGTGACCAAGTTTTTCACTTGGTTTACGTTACTTATGCCAACATTTTCACTTCCATCCGCTCCACCATGCTTTACAACACAGCTTCGACGCTGAATGGAACGCTCCTCTACCATTCAACTGCACCGAAGTGCAATTAAATCCGTGTCTTCGGTTGAAGATTTGAGCCCCGTTAGATTTTCGGCGCCGGATCCCGCCCCGCGAACGGGGCAGTAGACCAGTGAGCTGTTACGCACTCTTTAAAGGATGGCTGCTTCTAAGCCAACCTCCTGGTTGTTTGAGGAATCCGACCTCCTTTAACACTTAATCTCCATTAGGGACCTTAGACGACGGTCTGGGCTGTTTCCCTTTCGTCCGTGGCACTTAGCTGTCACGGACTGACTCCTGTGAAATACATAGCGGTATTCGAAGTTTGTCTCGGTTTGGTAGACTTATTTCGCCCCCTAGCCGGAACAGTGCTCTACCCCCGCTACTTAACGCACAAGGCTAACCCTAAAGTTATTTCGAGGAGAACCAGCTATCTCCAGGTTCGATAGGAATTTCTCCGCTACCCACAGCTCATCCCACTATCTTGCAACATAGTTGGGTTCGGCCCTCCAGTTACTGTTAGGTAACCTTCAGCCTGGCCATGGGTGGCTCACCTGGTTTCGGGTCTAGTGCATGAGACGAATGCGCCGTTTAAGACTCGCTTTCGCTGTGGCTACGGGTGAATCTCCCTTAACCATGCCCCATACAGCTAACTCGTTGGCCCGTTCTACAAAAAGTACGCAGTCACCCATCCGAAGACAGGCTCCTACTCCTTTTAAGCAAAGAGTTTCAGAGTCTATTTCATCCCCCTTCCCGGGGTGCTTTTCACCTTTCCCTCGCGGTACTAGTTCACTATAGATCTCAAAGTCTGTTTAGCCTTAGAAGGTGGGCCTCCTAGATTCAGGCCGGATTTCACGTGTCCGACCCTACTTAAGAACACATCCAACCAAATACATTGCTTTTACCGACGGGGCTATTACCCACTATGGCGGCACTTTCCAGAGCCTTTGGTTAACAATGCAGTCGATTGCCAATTCCGCCAGGAATTGGGAAACATGTCTTACAACACCACCTCGGAAACGGCTGGCGCCTATCGCGCCGAAGTGGTTTAGGCTGTTCCCTTTTCGCTCGCCACTACTAAGGGAATCTCGGTTGATTTCTTTTCCACAGGTACTTAGATGTTTCAGTTCCCTGTGTGTCCTCCCGCAAATTTGCAGGGTAACTCCGCATTACCGGAGTTGGGTTCCCCCATTCGGAAATCCCCGGGTCAAAGCTTACTTAACAGCTCGCCGAGGCTTATCGCAGTTAGTCACGTCCTTCATCGGAACTTTGAGTCGAGGCATCCACTCTTTGCCCTTTTTAAAACTTGATTGTAACGTACAACCTTTAACGTGCTATTTCTAAAAACAGAAATAACACAACCTTATGAAATTGTTTTACTACTCATCCTAATTTTCAAAGATCTTTTTCTTGAGCTCCACACAAGGCGAAGCCGGAAAACAAAAAGGGTGCGCTCTCTTGCACACCCTCAAGCCCAAACAATTTGGCCTGACGCTAAAGCTTTAAGCTTGAGGGTATGCGAGAATAAAAATTCAATCCAAGAGGTTAAAAATCGATGCAATCCATAAAGAATGCTCCGAGATTATAGTCAGGCATAAAACCACTGTCAACCTTTTTTATAAAAAAGAATTCAAACCCCAAAATCATAGGGCTAGGAAATAAAAAAAAGAAGGTCGAAAGCAGGGCTTGAGAAACAAAAAACGCTAAACCAGCCGTTCCATGCCAATCGAAAACCTCATCAATTTACACACCTTGCGACCAAAGCCCGACGCCTCCCCCTCTACGCCGGATGGCCAAAATAAAGTCCCAAATTTTCAATAAACCAAGATTGAAGCGTTCCACTCGCCCACATCAAACCCACAAAAAACAAAACAATACCCAACAAAAGATAAAACGTGTAAGTCCCTCCCCCACCCAAGTACTGTTCGGCAAATCCAATATCCCCGGTCATCCCCTTCACCCGCTCACGATAGACAATGAGCAAAAACCCAGCGATAGAAATGAGAAGACCTGTTAAAATACGCATAAAGAAAAAAGAGGAAATAAACCACGGGGAAATTAAAACAAAAAAACAGAGGAAGTTCAATTGCATAAAACGATCCTTATGTCCCCCATTGCCATCTTTTTAGTCCTTATCTCCTGTATTCTTCCGGTATTTCGGAACCTTTTGACAAAACGTGCAGATGACAAAGAAATTTTTATCGGATGGTTCAGTGCCATCTCCATTGTGGTTATTTCGCCGGCAGTTTTCTTTATTCTCTATCACAAAGGGGTTCCAGATTGGGAAAGCTTAAAAATCCCCTTAGCCGCTGGCCTCATCCACGCGCTCTACTGGCTTTCATATGCCAAAGCGTACCATCATGGGGACCTGTCTCATGTGTACCCGATCATGCGCTCCTATCCCCTGCTGGTTTTTATTTTTGCCGTCCTTTTTCTGGATGAAAAAACCTCGCTTGCCGGAGGAGCAGGGATTCTGCTCATCACAAGTGGGATTTTTGTGGTGAGCCTCAAATCATTTTCATTTAAGGCACTCGGAGAACCGTTCCGGGCCTTGAGAAAAGAACGGGCGGTTCAAATGGCTTTTGCGGCACTCGTGCTTTCGACCGCCTACTCACTCATCGACAAAGTGGGGGTAACCCACCTGGATCCTATTTTGTACGCTTTTGTCCTGAGCCTTTCCGCCGATTTTTTCTTCTTCGTTTATCTTTTTGTAACCAAAACAAAAAAACAGTTGCTTAAACCCTGGCGAACCGATAAAAAAACACTACTCATCAACGGGGTTATTTCGGGAATCAACTACCCGCTCATCCTCATCGCGCTGACGTTTTCCAATGTGAGCTATGTGACGGGATTGAGACAGCTGAGTGTGGTGTTTGCCACCTTGGCCGGAGGCCTCATCCTCAAAGAAAAACATCAAAAAATACGGCTCATGGGATCCATTTTAATTCTAAGTGGAGCGGTAATGATTACCGCGGCTTAAATCAGTTGGACACTTTTCCCACAGGATCAAAAAAGAAAAACTCATAAGGATAAAAACGTAAACTCTCCAATTACAAAAGATTCGATTCCGTCGACTCAATGATCTCATCCATCAAGGGGGCTAAATTTTCTGTTTCAGAAGAATCGAGCCAAGACATATGCAATCAGTTAATCTTAAATTTTCCTTGCAATACCACCGATATAAATATATAATAAATAGATACATTTGTAAATAAAAATAAAATCGTTATGTCATCTTCTCAGCCCAATCCAGAACCGGATGCAAATGCCGATACCCCTAGAGCGATAGGTAAACTCGAAGCTTTATTAGAAGCCGATAAAAAGAGAAAAACAGAGGAAGCATTAGAAAAAGACCATCTACTAAAAACCGCGATTACCGAAGTGGCGAATAGGGTGGAGACATGGAAAGAAAGCAATTTCGAAGATTTAGACACCCAAGAGACAACGCAAACAGAAAATATCGCAGGACTGAACTCAGCGATAGATATAAGAAAAAAGAAAATCGAAACGCTGCGCTTAAAAATAAAAGAAGTGACAGAAACGCTAGGCCTCACGGATGAGACCAAAGAAGCATTAACACAAGCAGAAGAAGAAATAAAAGAATATGAAAAAGAAATTACAACACTATCCTCAGATCTAGAACGAACACAAAAAGAGCTCCAAGAAATGAAAGCCAAACACAAAAAAATAAAAGACGATCATCGAGCTGCTGCAAGCGATAAACTTGGCACGGTACTAAAAACAATCACACTCCCCATTGGGATAGATGAATCAAACTTAAAAACACAAGCTCAAGCCGAGCTCAAAAGGCGCACCGAGGAGCGCAAAACAAAAGAAGATAAAACGCATGATGACCAATTGGAAGGGAAGGAAAGAATCTTTTTCGAACAAGCAAAAACGGATTTGGTTAAATTAAGAACCGCGACCGTTAAATTATGCGATGAAATGGATGCCCTCCAAAATCCTTCCACGCAATCCGGTGGAGAATTCAACAGTTGGATGCAAGAACAACAAAAACAACGAACCAGATTTAGAGAAAATAAAAATTATATCTTTTTAAAAGAAAAAAGAATGCAACAAGATCAAACCTCCGCCGAGGAGGTCCAAAAAGAGATCGACGAAAAAATCGACCCAATGATTAAAGCAATCGACAAAGCAAATGAAAAATTAGATGAGTTCGGTAGAAAGTATTGCACCGACAATAGCAGTACTTTGAGCTTGAATCATAGAAATTACTATGGAGAAACCTATAGAGATTCAAAAAATGAACAAAGAGTGAACAAAGAAAGAACGACTCTATGGGAGGATTATAAAATCCTTCGTGATTCTTACACAAAAAAAATGGATGACTACCGTAACAAGTGGCTCTATCCACTAAAAAAATACCGCAGCAAAGGCGAATAATGAGAGAGGTTCGGCCGAAATCATAATCCATTAGAAACGCTTTTTCGTACTCTTTGGAGGCCTATCCATAACCACATCCGACCAAATCAATCGATGGGCTGAAGCTCCTTCAATAAAACCCTGATTCATAGGAACAACATGCTTACCCCACATGTGATCAAACTCTTTATGATAAACGAAGCAAAAAGGCCCTGGGGAAAAATAAGTGTCTCCATTCAACGAAAGACGATTTAAATCCTGCAGTTGAGGATAAGTATGATGAAGTTCGTCTTCGGGCCGATTAAATAATCTCAACAGAAAAATTGCCCCCTAATAAATCTTTTTCCACCAAATCCAAATGAGCATAAGCCAATCTTTCAAAATTCTTATTCTTGAAGGACATATTATTACCAATACTCTTATCCTGCTTTATTCTTATACAAAAAGGTATATAGGTTCCTTTTTTAGAATAAAAGAAGAAAGCAAATCTATACTTATCCATTTTCACCTTCCTTATTTGAGGATCAACCTCTGCCCATCTCAGATTATCATAAATACCTGATTTTGCCTTTATTGCAGCACTCTTTATCTTCTTTAAAGAAAAACTGCCTATCTCTTTTCTTTCTATAGAATTACATATTAGAAGCATTTTCTAAAATATTTGATCAAGAATTTTAGCTATATTTTCCATTTTGAATTTTACACGAGGAGATGGCTCTAGAATCTCAACATCATTAGAAATCTGTGAACTAAAATAATTAAATCGAATTATTTTTGAATTCTTAATAACTCTAATTTTATCAATAGAAGTTGTAGATGTAGCTAATAAAGGAGTCATTAATCTTTAATATTATTATCTAATAAGTCTCTAAGTGCTTTAGCATTTAATAAGGAAAGTGTTACACGTGATACTAAATCCTTATGAATTTTATCTTGAGAAACGCTAACTTTAATAAAATCTAATTGAACCTCATCAGGACTAATCTTAGAAAGATTTATTAAATTAGCAGGCACACCAATTCTAGATTGAATGCTAAGAGATTCTTCTGAAATAGGAAGCTCTTTCACATCTATACCTTTCTGATTAGATTTTGATGACTTTTTAGCCATATCAATAATTATTAATTACTTGCATTATAGTATAGCCGAAATAATTAACAATGTGAACCAAAGAGTGCTTGCCAAAAAGTTCGAACTCCCAACAGGTCTACCCTATCTCTAACCCGTAAAATCCATGGTGGAGCTGAAGGGATTCGAACCCTTGGCCTCCTCGGTGCAAACGAGGCGCTCTAGCCAGCTGAGCTACAGCCCCATAAGATAGATGTGTAGAAGAGAAAACTTTTAGCTGGTAGATCATACCCTACAAACTATCTTACTAAAAGCTATACTCTTCTTCATAAAATACATGAGAAAAATTGTTGGGAGCTCACATAGGAACAAGTCCGTATGGGTCTCGTGGGTCCCGAATGGACTTGAGACGAAGTTATGCGAGTAACAATTTTTCGAATAACAATTTAGGGAAAGGGGTCCCCGATAGGGGAAAACCGTTAGGTTGTCCCTTATCGACTTAATGGTGGGCGATCGAGGACTTGAACCTCGGACCTCGACATTATCAGTGTCGCGCTCTAACCAGCTGAGCTAATCGCCCACGAGAACAAGCGACTGCGCTGTTCGAGTGGCTGCAATTACTCAGTCCCGCCCTGCGGCTGACTGAGCAATCGCCCGTGAATAAGGAACTGAGTGACGAAGTGAAAGGATGCGATTACTACAACCCCGCGTTGCGGACTCCGTCTACGGAGGTGGCTGAGCTAATCGCCCGTGAGCGGATGTAGTTTAAAAAACAGATCAACGAAAGTCAACCAAAAGGACAAAAAACAATTCCCCCCCATCCAGAAACAAAAAAATCGCACCAATGAGCGATTTCCCTTGAACTAAATCACCCTGACATCCTGGTTGTAATAGAGAATCCCCAAAAAACAAAGAAAACAGATCATCCGGAATGAAAATCAAACCGTTGATCTCGACCATCGAAAGTAAACATTTTACTCTCTAGAAAAGAGGTAATCCATCCGCAGGTTCTCCTACGGATACCTTGTTACGACTTAGTGCCAATCAGAAGTTTCACCTTAGGACCTCGCTTAGTGGAGGTACTTCGGGTGCCCCTTCCTTTCATCACTTGACGGGCGGTGAGTACAAGACCCAGGAACATATTCAACGCGCCATGGCTGATGCGCGTTTACTAGCGATTCCAGCTTCATGAGGGCGAGTTTCAGCCCTCAATCCGAACTTAGACCGGTTTTTAGGGATTGGCTCCGGATTACTCCTTGGCTACCCGTTGTACCGGCCATTATAGCACCTGTGTCGCCCCAGGCATAAGGGCCATGCTGATTTGACGTCATCCTTACCTTCCTCCCCGTTATGCAGGGCAGTCTCCTTAGAAAAATACAACTAAGGACAAGGGTTGCGCTCGTTTACGGACTTAACCGAACACCTCAAGGCACGAGCTGACGACAACCATGCAGCACCTGTCTTAGGGCTCCTTGCGGCACTTCTCCCTTTCGGGAGAATTCCCTAGATGTCAAGCCTGGGTAAGGTTCCTCGCTTGTTATCGAATTAAACCAGATGCTCCACCGCTTGTGTGGGTCCCCGTCTATTCCTTTGAGTTTTAGTCTTGCGACCGTACTTCCCAGGCGGGATACTTAATGCGTTAGCTTCGCCACTGATCCCGGTCGAGCAGGACCAACAGCTAGTATCCATCGTTTACGGCGTGGACTACCGGGGTATCTAATCCCGTTTGCTCCCCACGCTTTCGTCCTTGAGCGTCAGAACTTGGCCAGTTAGCTGCCTTCGCTTTTGGTGTTCCTCGGTGTATCTACGGATTTTACCCCTACACACCGAATTCCACTAACCTCTCCAAGTCTCTAGCATACCAGTTTCGGGTACTAATTCTCAGTTGAGCTGAGAGCTTTAACACCCAACTTAATACACCGCCTACGGACGCTTTACGCCCAATGATTCCGGGTAACGCTTGCACCACTCGTATTACCGCGGCTGCTGGCACGAGTTTAGCCGGTGCTTATTCCTAGGGTACCGTCAGAATTCTTCCCCCAGAAAAGGTCTTTACACCCCGAAGGGCTTCGTCAACCACGCGGTGTTGCTCCGTCAGGCTTTCGCCCATTGCGGAAGATTCTTTACTGCTGCCTCCCGTAGGAGTGTGGGCCGTGTCTCAGTCCCACTGTGGCTGATCATCCTCTCAGACCAGCTACCCGTCATAGCCTTGGTGAGCCGTTACCTCACCAACAAGCTGATAGGACGCAGGCACCTCTCAGACCGATAAATCTTTACCCTTTCGGGACCATCCGGTATTAACCCACTTTTCAGTGGGGTATCCCTGAGTCTGAGGTAGTTACCAACGTATTACTCACCCGTTCGCCGCTCCCACCGAAGTGGGCGCTCGACTTGCATGTATTAAACACACCGCCAGCGTTCACCCTGAGCCAGGATCAAACTCTCCAAAAAAGAGTCTGAATGAGTGATAAATCACTCCAAAGCTCTAAAAAAATATCCCAATAAAGGAATAGTTAGGATTCTCTATTACAACCAAGATATCAAAGGTCTGCTCGGGAACTCGTAGGCAACCAGAACCATCCAGAGCAGAGACATTTTAGCAATGAGTTTGAAGAAGTCAAATGTTTTTATAACTTTCCCTTCCAACAGGTAAAAGATTCGATTTGACAAAGATATAAATAATGCATTTAATAAAGTCATCTGATAAAAATTTATGGACGCTAGATCGAGAACAGAAAGCCAAATAACGGAAACCAATCGATTCGAATTGAGCGAAGTCTTAACGGATCCATTGCTCCAAAAAGAAATCGCACTGTCGGGATTGCTTTGGCTCAATCAATGCGTGAAAAATCCTCAATTTTATGGAAATCTGTACCAAAGCCTAAAACTCATCAAACAAATTGCGGAAAATACAGCGGAAACACTCGGGGGTAAAAACAACGGCCTGGGCACGAAGAAAAGGATTGAAAAATTAACCGCGTACCAAGACTCGCCATTGATCACCCTTGGATTCTTATTGGGGCACACCAGCGAGGAATCCGGTGGACTCGAAAATGAAGAAAAAATGCTCGGAGATGCGTTTAGAAGCATCTTCAACAACCCGACCTACACCACTCACGCCCCCGGATCTCCCCTGATTCGACTAAGGAATCGAGGCTATCATTTTACGCTGGACCTTTTGAAACGATTTCTCTCAGAAGAAGACTTTGAGAAAATGCTAGCCATGTTAAAAGAAGACATTGATTCCTTGGGGCCGATTCAAAGCGAAAGACACATCGTTGTGAAGAAAATCCAGCACGTGGAGCTCATTACAGAGAAAACACAAAAAATACCGGAAGACATGGAAAGAAAGGCCATCGCATTGCGCCGAGGAAAATTCTGGAAACTGATCAATCAAATAACCATGGCGATATTGGGATTGATTGAATCGCGAAAAGACTCCTTCACCCTACAGCCCACAACAAAAAAAGAACCCCCTTCAACAATGAAAGGCATGCGGCTTATCTCGAAAAATTATGGAGAAGAACGCTGGAAATAAAATTCGTTTTAAATCAAGAGGATGATATAATTGAAAAAGAAACTCATTTTTTAAATCCCCTCCCATGTACGATTTTCAATCGATGTTTGGCTCAAATTCAGGAGCAAAATCACAAAGTGGTCACACCACCGGTGCTTCGGGCGTTCAAAACACCATCTTAGCCCCCATTGTGATCGAACGTTCTCACGATGGAGAACGGAGCTACGATATTTATTCAAGACTCCTAAAGGACCGCATCATCTTTTTGGGAAGCGCCATCAATGACCAGGTCGCCAACTCCATCATTGCGCAGTTGCTCTTTTTGGAAAAAGACAATCCCAAAAAAGATATCGTGATGTACATTCAATCTCCCGGAGGACATGTGACCGCAGGGCTGGCCATCTATGACACCATGCAATACATTCGACCCGATGTATCCACGGTATGTATCGGCATGGCGGCCTCCATGGGGGCGGTACTCTTGACCGCAGGCGCCAAAGGAAAACGGTTCGCACTACCGAATGCAGAGATCATGATTCATCAACCATTGGGGGGCGTGGAAGGGCAAGCCTCGGACATCGAAATCCACGCGCGGCACATCATTAAGACCAAAGGACGCTTGAATGGAATTCTGGCCCATCATTCCGGAATGGCAATGAAAAACGTAGAAAGAGATACGGACCGCGATAATTTCCTGTCCGCCGAAGAAGCCATGAACTATGGAAAATACGGATTGATCGACCAAGTCATCACCAAGCCGACCGCCGTGCTTAAATAAGAGCTGCTTATGAGCTAAGAACGTCAGAAATCAACAAAAAGCCCTCGAAACGATCGGGGGCTTTTAAAATACAGCCCCCCCTACACGCGGTGCGATCTTAAAAAATCTTATAAAGGCAATTGGGGTTGTTTAAATGAGCATTTTTTACAAAAAAAGGGATTGCCCCAAAATTGCTTTTATTCTTGCTACCTTAGCCTGCCAGCCTAATGGGTAAATATACGAGGCCTTATTGGCTTCTTTCTCTATATTCTGGCGTCCGGCTCATCCTGTTTAAAATCAAAGACCGAGTCACTTGGTTTCTTATTCAGTGCTTTAAAAACGGCAAAATCAACAATTTCCCCGGCCACATCCCACCCTGTCACTTCCGTAATTCCTTCGAGTCCCGGATTGGAATTCACTTCCATCACGACCGGACCGGTTTTAGTGCGAAGGATATCGACCCCCGCCATGTCCAAATTAAAAGCGTCCGCCGCCTTAATCGAAAGCTCCACCTCTTCTTCGGTCAATGTCACCGGAACACCCACGCCTCCAATATTAATATTCGAACGAAAATCTCCCTCAGCCGATTGGCGTTCCATCGAAGCCACCACTTTC
>Ga0076332_1001_pt1 | contig 27458 bp, 25 predicted proteins | sample RifGroA2_FD_67839 | JGI IMG/M metagenome (GOLD analysis project Ga0076332, IMG submission 67839) | Peregrinibacteria bacterium GW2011_GWA2_44_7 | reverse complement strand
GCGCCTTTTTTATGCTTAATCGAGTGCCATTTGGAGTGTCCAGACATAATTTTAGTGTTTAGGAATCGAGTGGATTGCGTAGCAAAGCTATTATAGCAAAGTTTGTTTTTAGGTGCCAAATAAGGTATAATCAATAGATTAAAATAAAAAATAAAACTATGTTTGAACAGATGAAGCCTCGTGTCGGTGCGGAGGTGGGCCGAATGCTCGAACGTTTGGAATTGAAATTGGATCGAGGAAAGGGCAATAAAACCGAAGCGCAAAAAGCATTGAGCGTGGTGGACGAAAGTATTGTAAAAGCCAAAAAAAAATTGGAAGTGCAGTTTGATTTTGATGCGTCGGATCCCGAATCGATTGCTCGTATCACCAATGCCTGGAAGGCATGGGATAAACAGGGAGTGCTGGAAGGAGACGACTATAGGGCCCTTCGCGGGAAACTTCAGGGACTTGAGACGAAAGACGATTCCATTCAGCGGTTTGCGCGTCAGGTTTGGCGTACCGAAATGACCTCGTACTGTATTCAAAAACTTCAAGAAGCAAAGCGAGAAGACAAAGGGCAGGTGATGGAGAAAATAATGGCATCTCAAATCGTGAAAAAAAACGAAGATGATCCGAGAGAGGTGATTCAAGGTGCGATACATTTGGACTTAAAATTGGGAAAAGCCGATTTTCGAAAAATACTAAGTGAAAAGATGCAACGGTCCGAGCAGGAGGGAACCGTGGACTCGTTGACCGATTTTTACGAAAAAAAAGGATTGGGCGTTCAAAAAATTGAAGTGGTCACTGGCGGAGAGTTTTTAAGCGTTCCACTTGAGTTGTCCGGCGAGTTCCAATTTAAAAATTTGGTTTTGGATGGAAATTCAATTTATGGACAAATGAAAAATGGATGTCGCGGAAATTTTGTGAAAATTACATTAGAAAAAAAGCTTTCGATGGCGTACGTCGCAAGACCGCTTCCAGGGGCTTCAAGAGCTGAAGAGTCGATAAAGGGTGAGGTTTTAGTCACGCCGCCGGCTGCAGAAGTACCAGTATCAGCACCTTTACCGGTAGCGTCCGAATCGAAGTTAATCCCCGTTGAATCGAATAAACCGATAAGCGGTGAAATTTCGGCTACGCCAACGGGCTCGGCCGTTGAGCCGGTTTCAATGTCTGCTCTTGAACCTAAGGCCTCAGTTCCGCCTTCGGTACCCTCAACCGATAAATCTCCTACAGCAGAGGCCGCGCCGGTGAAAGATAAAAAAACGTTTGGGGTTGTGGATTTTTCAACGTTGAAATCCGATCCTGAACCAATCAAAAAGGAAGAATCAACAGGTCTAACTACACCATCAAGCGAGCCAGAAGTGAGCGAAAAAACCGTGGAGACGGTCGATAGTTCTAAGTCAACGTCCACTGCAGCTTCAGTACCAGCCTCGATGCCAGCAGCGAAACCAGAGGCACCTTTGTCCGCCGCAAAGCCGGAACCATTACCACGAAAGGAATCGGAGAAAGTTTCATCACCGCCCAGACTTGAGACGGAAACACCAGCAACCGTGTCTGCCCCCGAAGAAACTCTCGCACCAAGTCCATAAAATCTACGCCTACGGCCGCGTCCTTGCCGATTCCCTCGACCTCCGAGCCGTCAAGTCGGGAGACACCGGCACCGGAGGAAGCCGCATCCGTACCGGTTCCCATTTCCGCAACAGAGGAACCCCACCCTTCACCGATCGAAACCCACCCCAAGCCTGAGCTCAAAGATGTGACCCCGGAAAAACTTCAACAAGCGAAAACAACCATTCAAAAAGCCCACCAAAAAATTCTAAATGAAGTCATTCCGTCATTGGAACGAAGGGCGAATGCGGAGCCTCGAAATTCTGACCTCAAAAATGGTCTTCGATTGATTCGGGCCTATAAAGGAAAACCCTTCGATGCGCAGCAGTTTCTACCCTTAGTGATCAAAGAAAGTCGTCTCAATCCCGAAGCCACAGACCCTACCGCCGCAGGGAAAGGATATTTTCAGATCGAGCCGATTGTAGAAAGTGAGATTGAAAAATATTACGGCTACAAAGCCTCTGCCACGGATAAGGTGAGTAATGCGGTACTTGGTTTGCTGTATTTTGACCGTTGTCGTTCTCATTACGCCGAGCAGCCTATTTTCAGTGCGCTTGCTCCTGAACAAAAAGACCGTTTGGCCTTCGCGCTTTACAATAAAGGGTACACCCATTTAAAAAAAATGTGGGAGATTTTAAAGCCAAACTCCTATACGGGTTTTGAGAAAAAACTCTCGGAAGCCTTGGTGGACCAACTAAAAGGAGTGGTCGCCGTCGAAAAAATTCCAAAAGAATCACGCTCGACTCGCGATGAAAGTTATGGCGCCATTTACGAAGAATACCCTGGGGTTACGGTTTACCTGGAATGCCTAAAATCCGATTCGGGAAAATCGGCACTTCAAAAACCTTTTACGCTCAACGGGCAAGATACGGGAATGCAAATTCGACAAGCGGCCATCATGCTTCGGTACGTCCCGTTGATTGAAGGAATTCAAGAGGCTTTGCCGGTATCAGTTTCAACCCCTTCGCCTGTTACACCAGAAAGGCCAACCCCCACGGCTTCGACAACATCGGCTTCTCGCGAAGCAGCTCCTCGCTTGCAATTGAAAGCGAAATACACCGTGAAGCCAGGAGAAACCTTATGGTCGATCGGACAACAGTATGGAGTGGGCCCCATGTATTTGAGGAAACTCAATCGTCGAGGCACCAATGACATCAAGATCGGTGAAGTTTTAAAGGTTCCGGGACCCCACTGGCTACAAAAAGCCGAACCCTATTTTTATAAAAAAGAGCAACGGTGGATCGGTGTGACTCCCGGAAAAGGATTTTACACGACCCTCGTTTCCAATCCGGAATACAACCGTTATTTGAAAGAAGAAGTTCAATTCACCAAGGAGGATATTGAAGAAGTCATCATTGATTTCAATCAACGGTTCAATCCCGAGTGGGATTTGGTGAATGAACAGGCTACCAATATTCCGGAACAGGCTCAAATTTGGATTCCCAATGTACAGTATTTCACTGACTATTTTGCGGGGAATTTAGATCAAGGAGGGCCAAAGCTTACTCTCGAGGAGAAGACGGAAAGTCCACTCGAAATTCAAGAACCTCCCCAGCCGCAAGAAGAAAAGGCACTTCCCAACCTTCCCGAAGATTTAACCCTCCTTTCCGAACGTTTAGATCGTGGTACGATCGGGCAGTATGTTAAAAAAGAAAATGGACGATGGGTGAGAGATAAAGATGCGATTAAGGAAGGGGCAAAATCTTTTGATTTGAAGCGTTGGAATCAACACCCCGGCTGGAATGAAGCCAATTTAAAGGACCGCACATTAGGTAAAGTAACACTCGAGGATGTGCGATTCATCATTTTACATTCCACAATCAGTGATACTTCCGCGAGCACCATCAATGATCAAAAAGCCCATTTTGTGATCGAAAAAGATGGAACCATAAAATATTTGGCTCCCATTCAAAAAGAGGTGGAGGCTCGCTACAAAGTTCCTCCTCATGCGGGAGTGAGTGCCTGGAACGGAGTACAAGATCTCAATCGGCATGCCATTGGAATTGAAGTGGTTGCACTCGAAGGAGTGTCTTGGACACCATCGGATCCCTCGGATGAGCCGTCGGTTTTATTCAAACGGCTAAAGCTTCCCAATAATTCACTTTTATTGGATATGGAGGTTGCACAAGGAAAGTTGGACCCCAATTTAAAAGATCTTACTCCAAGGTGGACGCATATCCGTGGCGCGTGGGATGGCATATCCGCGGCGGCGGATGTTTACAAAGCTGGTCCGGAAAGTGTGCCAAGTCAATTCGATACGCTAAAATTGGCCCAATGGAAAGCGAAGATTGAAAGCGAACGCTCAAAAGGAAAATTACAAATTGTGAATCATTCCGTAGTCAAAGGCGATAATTTATCTCAAATTGCACGTCGTTACGAAACCACGGTGGATATCGTTAAAGCGTATAATGAATTGAATACCCCTGCATTAAGAATAGGCCAAACCTTGAAAATTCCAAAGAGTATAAAACGAATATGATGCTTTTTTGTTGTAACCCATTCAAAAGTTCGCGGCATTTCAATCCGCGACTACTTTGGTATGAAGGAAAAAAAGAGGTGGGTCAGGGTCAGGCTAGCGAGGCAGAGAGTACTTCCGAAGCAGTCGAAGCTTCTGAAAGCCATGAACAAAGTGAGGAGGAAAAAATGAAGTTCCACATGCAGAGCTTTTTACTCATGGCCAAGCATATTGAAAAGAAAACGACGGATCCCGAGTTTAGAAAAAGTACGTTGGGGAATATGGTTCGATCCGCACAGATTTTTTTGAGGAGGTACGGAGGCGTCACTCAGAAGGATAATATTTTTTTCAAGGACATAACCCTCATGAGGCGCTATTTGGGAAAAAATGAGCAAGAAATTCATGCACATTTTCCGGAAGAGTGGGGGCGGTTGGATGAGGAACTTGATAAAGTGGAGCGTCACTTTTGGGCCTACGCCAGTTATGATGATCTCCTCGACAGTGGGACGATCGGTGCCCATGACGATTTGATTCGGCTCAATGAGATGGTCCCTTCGGAGTTGATGTGGCCCAGAAAACTGAAATTATTGGATGGAAATCCCGATAAAGTGAAGGTTATGAAAAAAACATTGGAAAATTTAATGAATGCCACCAGCCCCGAAACGTTGGATTTTGAAACGTTTAAACTCACCACACAGGATGTGCTTGAAGAGGTTCAAGATCTTTTGCCTCAGCTCATCGGCCCGAACAAAAAACCTTTATTGGAAAATCCATTCATGAAAGCGGCGGATACGGAATTGGTGATGAGCATCCCTATTCTTGAGGTGATTTCTCCTGAGTATCCCGCTCCGCTTCGTGTTAATGTATTTCGCTCTTTGATGGATGCGGGATTTCAACCTCAAGCGATCCCTTCGCTTCATGATAGAGAGGCTATTTATGGGCTAGGACAAACGATGTTAAGTACCTATAAAAATTTATGGAATTTTCATGAATTAGAAATGAAATCATTGTCTCTGCCTAAGGAATTTGAAAAGTGCACCGGTATTGAGGATCAGTTGAAAGTCGTGATGCTATCGAATGCGTTGATGTTAGAGGAAATTTATCATCGGAATATTGTTCCGGAAGAGTTTTTTAATCGAGCCGCTCCTATCGCTCAAAAAGAGTTTGTGCGGGTAGTATCGGTTTCTATGCACAACGCGGGATCCAAGGCTATTGGAGATTTATTAAAAAGTGCAATGAAACTTAATCCACAGAATTTAGTCGAATTGACGGCGTTTTTTATGGATCAAATCAAGGCCGATGCGGCGTACTCCAATGCCGCCCGTCACGCGCACCAGGTGACAGCACTCTGTGAAAATTTAGAGGCAATGTGAACAGTTTCTAGAGGCAGGATTGAACCGCTTGTGCCACTCCTTCGCATACTCCATCTTGAAAAGGAGACGGGATGATGTTTTCGGACGAAGGATGAGCGACAAGTTCCGCAAGGGCATGAGCCGCAGCCTGAAGCATGGGAGTGGTGATGGCCGTGGCGCGGCGGTCGAGGACCCCGCGAAACACTCCCGGAAACGCTAAAACATTATTGATTTGATTCGGAAAATCGCTACGTCCCGTGGCCACGACCGCCGCGCCACCCGCTTTGGCATCTGCCGGCATGATCTCCGGCGTGGGATTGGCCATCGCAAAAACAATAGCCCCGGGGGCCATGGAAGCCACCATTTCTGTTGTCACTAGCCCGGGGGCGGAAACGCCTACAAAGACATCGGCTTCTTTTAAAACTTCGGCAAGAGAGCCGCTGATCCCTCGAGGGTTGGTTCGCTGAGCCATTGCGAACTTGGAGTGATCCAAATCCAGCCGTTTCAAGCTCAATGCCCCTTTGGAATCGCACAAAATCAGGTCCTGGGAGCCTTCCAAAAGAAGTAATTCGGCGATGGCGATTCCCGCAGCCCCCGCCCCACTGATGACAATCCGCACCTCGCTTAATCTTTTGTTCACGACCTTCAACGCGTTCAGTAGTCCCGCCAGTGTCACAATCGCGGTTCCATGCTGATCATCATGAAAAACCGGAATATTCAAAATGCCCTTCAAGCGGCGTTCCACCTCAAAACAACGGGGGGCCGCAATGTCTTCCAGATTAATTCCTCCAAAGGTCGGCGCAATCCGCACCACCGTTTCGACAATTTCATCTATATTTTGCGTGTCCAGGCAGATCGGCACCGCATCGATATTGGCAAAACGTTTGAACAACAAGCATTTGCCTTCCATTAACGGTAATCCCGCCAAGGATCCTATATTGCCCAATCCTAAAACCGCGGACCCATCCGTGATCACAGCAACAGAATTGGCTTTCATGGTGTAGCGGTAGGCGGCCGAAGGATCTTTTGCAATCTCGCGGCAAGGTTCCGCCACGCCCGGCGTGTAAGCCAAACTCAAATCATCTTTGGTCTCCAGGGGCACTTTTGAGGACATGGCCCATTTGCCGTGATGTTGTTCGTGCAGCAGAAGGGAGCGTTGATAATAGTCGTTTGGAGTCATAGGAATGAATATTTAATTGGATTGTATTATGGTTGAATTAGAATCTCAAGATGCGGATTGGCGAATAGGGGCCTTCAAATAAAAAAGCGGATGATCCCAAAAATCGATTGATCGCGTTTAAGCCAAAAAGATAGAGCTTTTCGTTGGGGCTCTGTAACGAAATATTTGACTAGCCTATGCGAGCCATTGGGTAGCCGCTTCCATCATTTAGTGGTTGCCACCATGCCATGTTGCCATTAAGATGAACGCCCACCATGTTAATACAATTGGCGGAATTATTGACCCCACGTTCGAATTTAATAGTACCTCGATTGAAATTTCCTAAATTCGGAAACATTCCTACTATATAGGTTGATTGTTTATCATGAAAATCTGCTAATGTTGAAATTGCTTCTTGAGGAGTCATTTTTTTATTGAGCGTAATGAAATCTTTAAAGAGTGGGCGCTCTCTTTCTGGGCCTTCCATGGTATAAAGTTAAAATGTATCTTTTAATTTTAGCATTTCCGGAGGCTAATTTCAAGATTTTTTAGATGCTACTATAATACCACATAGACATACTTTCCAGGTACGCTACACCACATTCCTTTTTCTATCTCAGCCTGTCCCCCTATGGCGTGGCTATTCCTCGGCTACCCCGTATTGCGGGGCTAACGCTTCTATTCAGTCGGGGGTGAACTGGTTGGGCCGTCCACGGAAGGGCCTTCCTCCGGAGGTTGGGAGCCCGGCTGGGAATACTCGACCCCGGGTGATTTTTCAACGGGGAAAGGGGTGTAAGAATTTCCTTTTTGAGCCCCTTGGGAGCCGCATCCGGTCGCAAAAGCCAAAGACGCCAAGAGAAAAAGCATTAAAAATCCACGAAACATAGAACAGAGGTTAAAAAATCAAAATGCGGTCGTTTGACCCTCTTCAAGATCCAAAAGGATATCATAGGAACGTTCATATTTTAGCGTGACATCGGCCCAGGCGGAATAGTAATAATCCACAGGGCCGGTCCCAATGCCGATGGTATCGGTTTCAATCATGAGAGCATCCGAGAAGAGGGAAATAGCGGTTTTTCCTTGTCCATCGACTTGAATGAGTGTCCGCGCTTTTTCAATGGCTTCTTCAGCGGTTTCCGTTCCTGCTTGCTCCGAATAGGAAAAGCTTTCTTGGATGGCCACCACTTCTTGAAACAACTGATCCCCTAAGGCTCCATGCCCCACACTGGCTTGCCCGATCAAAAAGGTTCCATTGGGTAGGGCGAAATAAAGATCACGCAGGGTTTCGGTTTCCGTTTCTTTGTAGAGCAAGAGCGTTGAGTTTGTGACCGTTCCTTCCCACTGCAAGGTGTGCATCACTTTGTTGAAATAGTCAGCGGTGCTCAACTTGTCGGTATTGGGATCCACCGTGAGAGAGACCGAAGCGGAGTTGGGGTAGGTTCGCGTCCAACTGGTTTGGCCGTTGGTCAAATCGGGCGCCCACAGGACCCAATGGGTGGAATCAATTTCCACTTTACTCCAACTGAAAGGAATTTTCACCGAATAGTTTCCTGAAGAATTGATCGAAGTGAGCCAGTTGGTGTCGATATCGAAGGGAGTAAATCCGGATTCTTTGGTAAGAGCGAAGCGGTACATCAATTCGATTAATTCACCGCGCGTCATGGCGTATTCCGGATGCAAGGCACCGTCATTTCTTGCGGATAAGTAGTTGCGAGCTTTGGCGTAGGCCACATAAGGAGCAAACCAAAACTGTTGATCCACGTCCGGGTAAGGATTTTCCGTGGCGGGCGGAGTTTCGAGGTGATAGCCAATACTAATGATTTTCAGTGCTTCCGCCCAATTGATGGTTTGAGAAGGATGGAATTCTCCGTTTTCGTAGCCTTTCACCCATTGAAGGGTGGTGGCTTTCAATACATTCGAATAAAACCAATCCTGCTCGCTCACGTCGGAATAAGGATTCACCTCTGGAGGTAAGACAGTGGTCAGGTCAACGCCCGTCGCAGATAAAATGATTTTAAGGGATTCTGCCCGGGTTACCGTTTGATCGGGACGAAAGGTTCCATCGGGGTAGCCCTGCACCACACCCCGCGCCTCCATCCACTGAATAGCCGCATAATGTTCATGCGTCGCAGAGACATCGGAAAAACTCGCTCCTGCGATAGGAGGAAAGAGTGAAAAAAGAACTAAAATTGAAAAGAAAAGGGAGGAGATTTTCTTCATGCTTTTTTAGTTCGGGTAAAGAATTCGGGTTTAAATACTCCAATCGACCCAATAATGGCCATCGCAATGCTGAGCAGTTGCGCGGCCGTGAGATGAAAAATGTAACGCGGATCGGACAGCATGCCGGGAAGATCCGCGGCCCTGAAAAAATCGAGAAAGAAACGGGAAATTCCGTAGCTCAACAAAAACAGCATCGTCATTTGGCCTGGTTTCTGGATTCGATGGCGGAGCGCCCAAAGAAGGGTAAAAATGAGAAGTCCATCCAGTGAAAGATAAAGCGACGGTTCATGCCGGAGTCTCGGATCACCCGGAAAGACCGAACCCCAGAACCAGGAATTCGTCATCACGCTTCCAATGTGCATTCCGGTAAGGTAACAACCGATGCGACCCAGGAAAATTCCGATGGCCAACCCAGGGGCTAAGACATCCGCCACTTTCCAAAAAGAAACTTTTTTGACTCGAAGAAAAATAAAAATCGCGAGCACAGCCGAAAGGAATCCTCCATAAAACGCCATGCCGCCTTCCCAGATACGAAACACTCGTAAAGGGTCATCGGCAAATTCTTCCCACGCAAATGCCGCGTAAAAAAGTCGACTTCCAATCATGGACGAGATCACGGTCCATAAAAATACATCCAGAATTAAATCTTTCGACACGTGAAGCCGCTTTGCCTCTTTGAGGGCAATCCAAAGTCCCACCAACATCCCCATCGCCACCATCAAACCCCACACTTGAATGTGGAGGGGGCCAACTGGAATCGAGACAATTTTTTCAAAGGGGAGAGGCATACGACTAAAGTTAGCTTTTTTGCAGTATACCGAAAAAAGCGGAATATTCAAAAAAGACATTCCGCTTCCTCTCCCAATACCGAAAAAGGCTGCACCCCTTGCTTAAAAAAGACCTCGCCTGAGTACCAGGTGGGGTATTTGGTTACATTTTTGGCCTCACAGAGCTCCTTGTTGAAATCACAGTTCACATAATCGATGAATTCAAAGGCCGCTCCGAACATCTCTTTTTGTTCCTGACAGTGCGGACACCAATCCGTGCCGTACATGATCATATCGTTGCGGCTCAAGCAGTGCGCAAACGCACGGTAGGGAATGGCGCGGTCTTGGTGATCATTCCAGAGGAGGTAAGACAAAAAAATAAACAGTGCACAAAAAATCATCCCGGCGAGCCTTCTTTTCTGGGGCGAAAAACGCGGGTGTGGCATGAAAGAATCCTTTAAAGATAGCCTATTTCTCCGGGAGAGTAGGTGTCCAAATTGTTCTCTCCAATGAGTTTCACTACTTCATCCAAAACGGTGTCAAAAGGAACAATGCGTTGTTGCCCTTTTTCCATGTTGCGAATGATGATGGTGCCATCGCGCACTTCGGTAATACCCAAAATGAGGGTGTAAGGCACATTGAACCGGTCGGCAAGGTGGAGTTGGGCTTTCATGCTGGCTTTGCCGAGCGCCCCGACACTTTTGATTCCCCGTTCTCGTAATTCCCAGAGTAGTTTTAAGCATTTCTTTTTGGCGTCATCACCCAGTTGCGCCACAAAAACATGCATATCATCTTTGGAAGGAACATGGATTTTTTCTCGTTTCATATTTTGGATGATTCGTTCCATCCCAAACGCCACCCCCACGGCGGGAGTGGGTTGTCCTCCCATCAGTTCCACCAGGCCATCATAGCGACCTCCTCCTCCAATGGAATTTTGCGAACCTTGCTGTCGATCCCAAAATTCAAACACCGTTTTTGTGTAGTAGTCCAGGCCGCGAACCAAATGGTCGTTTTTTTCATATTTAATGCCCACTTCGTCCAAAAATTCCAAAAAGTGAGAGTGAAATTCACGGCACTCTTTGCAGAGGTAGGTTTTCAGTTGAGGCGCCAATTGGGCCAAAATTTGGCAGTCTTCTTCCTTGCAGTCCAAGAGCCGTAAGGGGTTTTTGTGCAAACGTCCCACGCAGTTTTCACAGAGTGATCGCTCCTTTCCAAAATAGTAATTTTGGAGGTCGGTGATGTAGGTGGCGCGACAAATCGGACACCCGATACTGTTCACTTGGAGTGTGAACAAATGGGCAACGCCCAGATCTTCCAAAATTTTATGAGACAAATGAACAATTTGAGCATCCAAAGCGGGATCGGATTCGCCGATGATTTCAGAGCCATATTGCCAGAACTGTCGATAGCGTCCTTTTTGAGGGCGATCATACCGAAAATGAGGCTCAATATAATACAGCTCCACCGGTTGAGGGAGCTCTTTCATGCCATGTTGAATGTAGGCCCGAACCACTCCCGCCGTACCCTCCGGTTTCAGGCTCAGGCTTCGCTCGTTTCGATCATTGAACGTGTACATCTCCTTTTGAACAATATCGGTCGTATCTCCAATACCTCGCTGGAAAACATCACTGTATTCAAAAGAGGGAGTCGTGATCCGGCGAAAACCACTTTGTCGGCACCGATGGCGCACCACTTTTTTAATGTGCGTGTAGTAGATGTGTTCATCCGGTAAAATATCGAAGGTCCCCAGTGGGGTTTGCAGTTTCTGGATTTTTGTCGAAGAAGCTGCGTCGACCGAATCGTCGCCATCGAGGGGAGCATCCCAGTCATTCATAGTAAAATCTTTAAGTTTCAGAATTATCTTCTAAAAACTATATACCCAAAAGGGAAAAAATAAAATGCGAAGATTTTTAATATAGTCGCATTCAAAGCAATCGAAGCGTGGAGCGAGTGTATCAATCAATGATGAGCACTCCATTTTCAATTCGATAGCGTAGATCTTCCAATTGAACGGGAATAACGGGAATGCCCAGTGTTTGTGCGGCTTTTGTGGTGAATCCAAATTCATTTCCGGAGGGAACCATGACCATTTCTTGTTCTTGGCCTCCGTAGCGAATCTTGGCTTTACTGATACTGGCCACTCGATCGGTTGTCCCAAGAAGTTGGTTGAGTGTGGCGGTGGGCAAACTCATGAAAACCTCAATATCCCAGCCCTCAAAACGTTGGGCTATTTTTGCCTGACGACCGGAAGTTTTGGGATCATTTTCAATGCCGCGAACAACCGGCAATCTCAAAAGAGTTTCTCCACCTTCAATGGCCTTTCTAAGGGTTATGGTTGAATTCGGATCAACGTCATTGACCGTAAATTGGGTGGGGTTATTTAAGAGTGCGGTCGCCCCTCTCCCCACTGTGAAAAGTCCAAGCGAGTAACCATTCTCAAAAAGTTCCACCCCTCCTCCGACCTCAACCTTTAAGCCCGCTCTTTGTTGTTTGCTCAGTCCCACATATCTCCCTTCTGCCGTATGACAAGGCCCTGCAACTGTCAATGTGAGTTGTGGCTCTTGCTCTCGCGCTTCTGCTGCACCGACTTGGTCGGTCAACGATGGGGCAACACTTTTTTGTCGAAGTGCTTCGGGTGATGGCTCCGGGTTATAATTTTCGTTTCCCATGTGAATTTAAGATTAGTTGTGAAATTAATATATTATAATGATCTATTTTACTAAAAATGTCTATTAAATTCGGCTACTAATTTAGGGGTCGAGTCAAAAAAATTTAAAATTCCATTTCCGTGGATGCTTCCACGTTCTGCCATTGTTCGTAGGTGTGTGGCGATTTTTGATAGAGAAAGTAGGCGGAAGCCGCAATCATGGCGGCATTGTCCGTGCAGTAGCTTATTTTTTGAGGAAAACGGAGTCGCGTATCGGGGCAGGAATACGTCAATCTTTCTTGGACAAGTTGCCGTAACCGTTGATTGGCCGAAACCCCTCCCGCCAAATGTACTTCTTTGGCTTGAAATTCTTGAGCCGCTTGAATGAGCTTGAGGGCCAAAATATCCACCACGGCTTCTTGAAATGAGGCTGCCAAATCGGCACGGTGAAGTTGATTTCCTTCTGAAGTAACAAGACGTGAAACCGCTGATTTCAAGCCGGAAAAACTGAAATCATAGCCGTCATGGAGCAGTGCGCGTGGCAACGGATAGCCCTTAGGATCTCCTTGTTGCGCCAGCTTGGAAATTTCGGGACCTCCGGGATACGGAAGTCCGATCAATCGGGCGACTTTGTCAAAAGCTTCTCCTGCGGCGTCGTCGCGCGTGGATCCCAGGGAGATAAAATCATGGTGTCCGCGCATGAGCACCAACTCGTTGTGGCCTCCCGAAACCGTTAAAACAACGACAGGGAATTGGATGGCTTCGTCATGGTCCAGCCAGTTCGCATAAATGTGACCCGTAATGTGGTTCACGGGAATTATCTTTTTCTGACCCACCAGCGCAAGGGTATTGGCCGTGGTGGTTCCGATGAGAAGTGAAGCAATGAGTCCGGGTCGGGCGGTCACGGCAATGGCGGCAATTTCATTAAAAGTCGTCTCGGCTTCGGTTAAAGCCTGTTCAATCACCGGAAGTATTTTAAGGACATGTTCCCGTGCCGCCACTTCCGGGACAACGCCGCCGGTCGCGCGGTGGAGGTCGATTTGTGACGCAATCACATTCGATAAAACCTTCCGGCCATCCTGCACAACGGCCGCCGACGTTTCATCGCACGAGGTTTCAATGGATAAAATGGGCATGAATCATGAGACAATTGAGGTCGAAACGGTTTTTTACACTGATTCGGGACGGGAAATTAAAGAAAAGGCTTAATCCATAGGATCAAGCCCAATCTTCATTGAATTTGAAAGAAAGTCAATTATTGAGCCTTTTCAGTCGTGGCTTCCACTTCAACCGTTGCATCAACGGCAGCGTTTTCTTCGATGGCTTCTTCCACCGCTTCTTCGGTGCTTTCTTCCCAAGAAGAACCTTCTTCCACCGTGGTTTCTTCGACGGCGGGTTCAGCACCAGCGCAACCGGCCAAAGCCAATACAGCGATAAGACCTACAAGAGTGAGGAGTTTTTTCATACGAAAAAATTAAAAAAAATAAAGGATAAAAAACGCCTAAATTATACACGCTAAGGAGAAATCACAAAGAGAAAAATCAACAAAAACTTGCAAAAAAATAGAATTGATGCCCCAATAAATCATGGAATTAGCGGTTTATGGAGCGGGAGTGTGTTACAATGGGGTTTATGGAAAATGCCTCTCTCAAGATCGTAAAAATTCTTCAAGAGAAGGGCTATCAGGCCTATTGGGCGGGGGGGTGTGTCCGCGATCGCCTTTTGAATAAGGAGCCCAAAGATTACGACATTGTCACAAGTGCCGGCCCGGATGACATTGAAAGACTTTTGCAAAAAACCATTCCGATTGGAAAAGAGTTTGGAGTGATTTTGGCCATAGAAGGGGAACATCATTTTGAGATTGCGACGTTTCGTTCGGATGCGGGGTATTCGGATGGCCGACGCCCGGATGCCGTGACATTCACGTCGGCGGAGGACGATGCAAAACGCAGAGATTTCACCATCAATGGACTTTTTTATGATCCCCTCGCGGACGAAATTTATGATTATGTCGGCGGGCGGGCCGATTTAAAGGAGCGGATGGTGCGATTCATTGGCGATCCTCACCAAAGGATTCTGGAAGACCATTTGCGGCTGCTCCGTGCGGTACGGCTTAAAAATACACTCCAGTTTCAGTATCATCCCGAAACGTACCGTGCGGTGGTCCAACATCACGCGCGGGTGTCACGGGTTTCCGGTGAGCGGATAAGGGATGAGTTGAATAAAATCATGATGTCGGACCATGCCGTGGAGGCGTGGGAGGATCTTTTGGAAACGGGCATTTTGGAAGTGATTTTGCCCGAAGTCTACGCCATGAAGGGGGTGGCTCAGCCTTACGAGTACCATCATGAGGGAGATGTTTGGGAACATGCTAAGCAGTCTTTAAAAGCATTGTCGAAGTATGCCTCTCTGAACTTGCGATGGGCGACTTTTTTGCATGACATTGGTAAGCCTGGTACGTTTCGATTGAAAGAGCGTATTCGTTTTGACCATCATGCGCAGGAAGGATGCAAAATGGCTGAAATCGTATTGCGCCGACTGAAATTTTCACGGAAGGAGATTCAGCAGATCACCTGGTTGATTGAGCATCACATGATGCTACCCCAGCTTTTGGAGATGCCCTTGGGAAGGCAGCGATCTTGGTTTTTAAAGTCGGAGTTCCCCGATTTATTGGCTATTTTTGAGGCCGATATTTCTGGGACCGATCCCGCTCATTACGAGCTTTATCAGCAGGTGGTGGAACGCTATCGAGAAACCTTGGAAAAAATGCCGGAAGTGCCGAGACCTTTGTTGACAGGACATGACATCATGACGTTTTTGAAGTTGAATCCCGGAGAAAAAGTGGGACGAATTGCCGCAGAATTGCATGAGAAGCAGTTGGCTCATGAAATTCAGACTAAGTCGCAAGCTCTTGAGTGGCTCGAATCGAACTACAAGGAGTCGACTTGATCAACGCCTTCAATCTCTCGTTCGAAACGATCGTCTACGCCATAATGATAATAGAGTTGATACAGCCGAATAAACCCGTCCTGTTCACCTTCAGTTAGGGAAATTTCGGGAAGAAATAACGTTTCGCATTCATCATTGGCATAAATTTCAAAGGGAAAGCTGGCCACTATAAATTTAATGATCGCCAAGTAGTGACCATAGGGAGACGAGGCTGAATAATCCGAAACTTTTTTTGGGGGTGTGGGAGGATGTTTTAATATTTGATCATAGGCTTCAAACAGTTCAGGCACCTCTCGGTAAATAGAGCGTAGGTTTTGACTCAGGAGGAGCGGGGCCTCTTGCATGAGCGTATAGCTGGAGCGATCTTTCCAAAAAAGAGCGATCAGTCGCTCGGCAAAAGCCATACGATCGGTTTCGGGAAGGTGTTCAATGGAATCCACCAGGATTTTATAGGTCTCCAGATTGGCCTGTAACTCGGGCTGGAGAGACGGTTGTTGAACAGGCTCGGAAAGATCAAAAACCGGAGAATCCTTGGCCGATGAGCGATGTTTTTGATGAATTTCGCCATTTCCCAAAATACTCCGTTGGTGTTTTTCAAAAAAGGCATCGGTTTTTGGGTCGAGGGAGCGAAGCTTAAGCTGAATTTCATCTCGGACCAACGGGACTTCCTTTGGAATACAGCCTTCCACGAGAACGGAAAATGCCAGGGCCGGCAGGAGCTTCAAAGCTTGTTTTCTTAGCGAATCGCCTGAGAAAGAATTGGCAGGGGAAAAGGTCTCAGAATTTTTCATGGGCAATAAATGAAAATGGAAAAGAGATTAATGTAAAACAAATCCATTCTTACCACAACCCCTATGACCTTTTTTTAACTAAAAGATGAAATTTTTATGAACTCTTGAATTTAAATTTAGTCCTCCTTTTTTCCATTCTAAAAATAATGTTTTCTGAGCGAATGCTGAGTCTGTGAAATAGTAAACGAATTGAGTTTCTACTATAAAATCTTTAGAAAAATCATTTGAGCACACGTAGTAAAAAATTTGATTTGGGTCTCGTGGGTCCTGAATCAAATTTTACGAAGTTAAGCGCCCCGCACTGCGGGGTTCTAAAAACAATGTAGGGGGTTCCCGCCTGCCTGTCCGGTAGGCAGGGAAGGGGGAATGAGTTCCCCCTTCCGATTAAATCATTCGCTCTTTCACCATCTGGGCATGAAGCGATCTCTTAACTACGAAGATGCCGCCCAGTGCCATAAAGAAGGCGACCCACTGGAATAACGGCCCTACAAAGGGCACAAAGCAGAGGGCAAAAAGGACGACCAGGCCCACCGTCAACATGAAAAAAGACTGTCGTCCCTGCTTCTTTTTATCCATGGTCTTTTTCAGTATTTTGTGAAAGAACCATGATCCCACCCAATACGCGGAGGCAATTCGCGCTCCCTCAATGAGGAGGAATAAAAGGGAAAGAATCACGGCGCTGATTTGAAAAGTCGCCAACATGATCAGAGAGAAAAAGAAAATCATGGTCCCGACCAGGAGTACCATGAATCCAATTCCCAGAGAATTGAGCGGGGCTTTGTTGATCTGATCGGTTGTTTTTTGAAAAAAGTGGGGCATCACCATAATAAAAATTCCGCCGATGGCCAGTAGGGAAATCAGATTGAAAAATTTAAAACTCCAACCCCACGTTGTTAGAAAGGAGGCGATGTTTTTCTTCCACACCTCAGCATCCGGAAGAATTTGTTTGTATGTCGTTTCTCCTTCAATGGTTCCCCCTTGGTTAGAGACTTTTTGCGGAGAGCGATAGGAAAAGTCACCGGAGATTTGAGAGTCACGCAATAAAGTCACGGATTCCCCCGCACGAACCTGCGCATTCCCGTTGATTTTTCCTCCCAAATGAAGCGTGCCAACGGCCGCTTTCAAGCTTTGATTGAGTGTGCCATAAAAATCGGCGGTTTGTGCGGCGAGTACCAGGTCTCCATTCAAGGCTGCGTCTTTGCCGATGGTGAGGGTTCCGGACGCCAGAATGGTGTCTCCTCCCACGGTTCCATTCAACAGTAGGGCGCCCGAGGCCAGGCGAAGATCATCCTGGACCGATCCGTTGATGGTCACGTCGTTTCCGGCCACAAAAAGGTCTCCATTTATATTTCCGTTGATCGTTATCTTGTCACCCGCCACAAAAAGATCTCCTTCCACATCCGCTTGAACATTCACTTCTTCTCCGGCCAGGTACACATCTTCAGTTTTGTACTCATTGAGAAAAACGGTTTCTCCTTTTTGAGTAAAAAAAGCTTGAGCGGAAGCGCTCACCGTGAACAGCCCAAAGGAAAAAAGGAAAAAAGCTAAAAAAAATCGTTGAAAGGGGAGCATAAAGAAAAGATAGAAATCTATTAGGAATTCCCGCAAAATGCAGTTAACTTTGAAAAATCATCAATTTTCGATCGATTCAAGGCAAAGCGAGGAAGGCCGGGCCCCCTGAAAGGGGAGCAATTAGATACGTCGACGAGCTTTAAAGCAGAAGCGGACGGAAAGAATGATTTTTTCATGGTAAGGGTATTTTGCGAGAGTTCCACTAGAAACGCTATCACAACTCGACCGATTTTAAAAGGCGTACCACGGTTTCAATATGGTACGTTTGTGGAAACATATCCACGGGTTGTACCACATCAACGGTGTAGCCCAGTTGGCCAAAAACCTTAAGGTCCCGCGCCAGGGTTGTGGGGTTGCAGGAAACATAGATGATTTTTTGAGGACTCAACGCCTGGATTTGAGCCGGGACCGAGGGGGACAATCCCGAACGAGGGGGGTCCACAATGACCACATCCGGAGGCTCGAGCCCTTGGGGTAAGCCGCCTTGTGCGGTCCACTGCCCCACATCACCGATCCAAAACTCGGCATTTGCAATGTGGTTGCGTCGCGCATTGGCTCGGGCGTTTTCCACCGCGTCGCGCACCACTTCGATACCGATCACTTTTTTTGCTTTGTGCGCACAAAAAAGTCCAATCGTTCCGGTACCGCAATACAGATCGTACACCACTTCTTGTCCGCTCAACTCGGCGAGTTCAATCACCTGAGCGTACAGCACCTGGGCTTGGTGGGTGTTGGGCTGAAAGAACGAGTCTGCGGAGATTTCAAAATCCAAACGTGATCCATTTTCCAGCTTCAACTGTTCGTGAATGACTTCCGCACCCGCCAGCACTTGGTGTTCGATCCAGGTCGGAATCCCGGGAGTTTGCATGACCGTGGTCCAGAGCAGTGAATGGATGCGACCGGCCCATTTCCCGGTGGAAAAAAGGTCTCGAAACGCGTCAAAACGGGGAAAGGAGTGAATGGAGGTGATCAAATTGATCATGACTTCCCCCGTGTTTTTTCCTTCGCGTACCATTAGATTCTTCAAAAGCCCGTCTTGATGATGGCTGTTGAACACGGTGAGTTTTTCGTGATGGACAAAGTCACGCACCTCTTGCACGATTTCTGCAAAAATTCCGGACGGCAAAAAGCACTCTTTGAGGTCAAATACATCGTAACGACGCTCCGGCAAATGCAGTCCCAATTGCACCGCTCCTTCCGCAGAAGTACCAAAGCTGAATTCCATTTTATTGCGGTACTCCCACGCTTGAGGAAACCCGATGATGGGCCTCAGAATCTCTTGGCACAAGGCGTCGGAAAAATCGCCCAAGTGCTGTAGGCTTTCCGTAACTTGTTGGGCTTTAATGCGCAGCTGATGGTCATAACTCAGGTTTTGCCAGGTGCAGCCTCCACAAACCCCGAAATGACGACAGCGTGGGGCGATACGTAAGGAGGAGGGCTCCACCATTTCAATCAATTTGGCCTCCAAGCGGTTTTTATAGATTTTTTGAAGCCCGGCACGGATACGGTCTCCGGGGATGGTATTCGGGACAAAGGTGGTGAGTCCTTCGGCCGTGGCGTTATGAGGATTTTCTTGGACGAGACCCTCCGGAATATGACACGCGCCGATCCCGGAGCCTCCAAAGGCCAATTTTTCGATGGTCACTTCCACAATTTGTCCCTTTTTGAGAGTCATACAAAAACGCTAAGATGGATTTATCTTAGCGTTTTAAGGGTTGAGCCCACAAGACCCATTATTGGTTCCATTCTTATTCCGATCGTTGCATCCTTTTGAGAGGAACTCCGACTTGAATTTCAATACGGTCGTTTTTCATGTCCTGAGACAAGATTAAATACAAATCGTCTCGGACCCCATAGTACTGAGGATGTTTATCGAGTTTGATCGGAGAGGGACGGTATCCTTTATAACCTTCATCCTTATCTTTACACTCGATGCGAATTCTGTCCATTCCATAGATCATCATCTCCTCTTCTTCCTTTTCTTCTTTCGATTTATCAGGTTTAGGGTAAATCGTTCGAGATGGGGGGCATTTTTTATCCCAGGTGATCGTGACTTCCACGTCATCAAACTGGAGGGTTTGGGAGTCCCCTTCCCTGGAAAGATAGAGCGATTTTCCTTTTAAATCTTCAAATCCGGTGAGGGGATTTTCTTTATGAGATTGAGCCAGTTCACGTTGAAGCTTCAGGCTCTCTTCCGGTAAATGGGAATTCATTTGGCATTTGGCCATGAGTTCATCCAGGTCACGGGCATCCATCGCTTTTGGACCGATGAGCGGTTTACCGCGAACGGCGTCAAAAGAACAAATCCTTATAATTCCATTTGAATCTTGCGTCCACACGATCAAATGGGAGCGATCATCGCCATAGCGCGACATCTCCCCTACGAAAGTCATGACATCTCCCTCTTTCATTGACAGGAAATGGGTTTTGGCATCGCCTTGATCGGTCGGCTTGCCATCCGCAAAGAGTCCATTTTCTTTTAGGAACTGCGTGAATGCCTTAATGGTTTCCGGAGAAGGGGGCGTGGGATTTTCGTTGACCATTTTTAGGTTTATTAAAAAAAAAATTCATATAATAATAACATTTAATTTAATATAGCGCAAGATGCTACTTGGGAAGGAATCGAAGGGGGCAGAGTTAAAAAATCGTGAATTGATCGTATATTTAAATAAAATTAACGAAATATTTACAAAAAGTCGTTAATAATATAAAGTAAAAGCATGACCATTGCTCGCCCCATTCGAAAACGTCTTCAAATGCTCAAGAAAGAATTTGATGAGCGTTCATCCGGTAAAGACTCCTTACTTTCTCTTATTGATGAAGTCGAGCTTTCTGAGGGGGTTTATAACTCCAACGCGATTGAAAATTCAACCCTCACACTTAAGGAAACGGAAAAAATACTCCTCGAAATGGAAGTTTCTCGAGATGTCACGTTGAGAGAGGTTTTTGAGGCTAAAAACTTGGCGCGTGTCATAGAGTACACCCGTAAAAAATCTCAAGAAGCCGAGAGTTCAATCCAAATCATCCTACTGCTTCATCAGATGCTGATTTTCAATATCAATGATCAAATTGCCGGCCATTTTCGAAAGAAAGGCGAATATGTTCGAGTTGGAACTTACATTGCCCCAGACCCTGAGCACATCGAAAGGATGATGGAAGAGGCTTTAGTGACTTATTCGAGTGATCATGAAACATGGTTTGTTGAAAAAATAGCGCGATTTCATTTGGAATTTGAGCACATCCATCCCTTTGTGGACGGGAATGGACGCATAGGAAGAGTATTGATGAACTATCAATTGCAGCGTTTAGGATTTCCGCCGCTCATCATTTGCAATAAAGAAAAAAAAATCTATTATCAAGCGTTTAGAGAATATGATGATCGAAAGGAAACACGAAAAATGGACCATTTAGTGACGATGGCTTTGATAGAATCTTTGCACAAAAGACTAGCTTATCTGAAAGGAGTGGAGATTGTAAGGCTGGTCGCGTATGCAAAGGAAAAAAATATTTCTCCTTCTTCCGCTATTAATGCGGCACGGCGACAAACCATTTCGGCGTTTCGAGAAAAAGGGGTATGGAAAATAGGGGCTACAGAATAGAATTGCCTTATTTTTTTAAAAGTGTACACTTTAGGGGTAATAATTAATAAGGGGAAGCAATGATCACAAAAATGATCGGTATAAAAAAATTTCGTGAAAACATCACCACGATTTGGAAAGAAGCACGCAAAAAGAAAATTCGCTATATTGTACTTTATCACGATACCCCTATTTTCGAAGTCAACCCTATCGATGAAGAAGATATAACCTTTGAAAATTTGGCGAGCGAGATCCATGAAGCTCGTGAGCAAGTCAAACGAGGAGAGGTTTATACTCAAGATGAAATCTATAAAGCACTCGGTCTTTAAATGAAAACGTTTCAGCTTAGGTACTCAAAAAAGGCACTTGGAAATTTAAAAAAGCTTCAGCCTAAAACGGCACGAAGGATTTTGGAAAAACTTGATTTTTTTATCCAACAGAAAGATCCTCTTGGGTTCGCAAAAAAATTGACTAATCCATTGTACGGAACCTATCGATTTAGAATTGGGGATTACCGGGTGATCTTTGATACCGATAAAGAGGGAAATATTGAAATCTTAATGGTTTTAGCAATAAAGCATCGAAAAGAAGTTTATCGAGATTTATAGATTTAAGAATTTGTATGAAACTCCTATTTCTTCAAGTCGGAAAAACCAAGGAAGCCTCCTATCGCGCGATTGAGGATGAGTTTTTGAAGCGATTGGGGGCTTTTTGCTCGGTGGAAGAACTTACGGTGGAGGTTTCCACTCCGGAGAGGGAAAATAAAGAGCTCCAAATGAAACTTGAGAAATGGGCTCAAAAAGGACAAGGTGAGTATCGGGTGCTGATGTTGGATCGAGGAGGTCGCTCAATGCGGTCTGAAGCTTTTGCGGATTGGATTCGGGTGGCGCGGGATTATGAGGGGGGAAAAGTGATGGTGGTCATCGGCGGGCCGCACGGTTTTACTGAGGAAACTTTGGCATATGCCGATGAGAGGCTTTCTCTCTCCGAGATGACCTTCACCCATCAAATGGTGAGGCTTTTTATTCTGGAGCAACTCTATCGGGGGTTCATGATTTTAGCGGGGAAGTCCTACCATCATTAAAAAAAGGCAGATTAGTCGTATGTATTTTTTTTGCATACGGAAATATTAATTTCCAGTTCATTTTTTGGTTAGATTTTGTTCATGGAGAATATGCTAGAATAATGAGGTGGGTGGTATCCCCCCCAGGGCGGGCGGGGTGAGTTTTCTTTCTTAGCCGCTATACCAAAAACGATGCTTTTAAAACTCACTTTCTTCCTCGGCATTTTGCTGGCTCGTTTGTGGGGCCCCGGTGAAGCAAGTTCGATTCAGTATCGGTTTTCCGAAGAATTAAAAACCTGGAAATTATCCGAATCACTCCGCTTATTGAAAGAAGAGGAGCCCATGGTATCGCCGCAACCCGTCACCATTCTGGCCTTCGGCGATATCATGTTGGATCGATACGTACGCACCTTAATGGATCGCAATGGTCTGGATTACCCTTTTTTGCAATTCCCGGAACTCAAGTCCAAGATGCTGGCGCAACTCGATGATCCCGAGTCAAAGCAACCTCCCCTGGAAGCTCTGGATTTTCTTTTTGCCAATCTGGAAGGCCCCATTTCGGACACCCCGTATGTGAACAACGGAATCGCCATGATTTTTAATTTCAAACCCGACGTGATTCCTCCGTTGCAAAAATACAGATTCAATCTCCTCTCCGTGGCCAACAATCACATGTTCGACATGGGGGAGTATGGATCCACTCAAACCCGCCAGCATCTCGCTGACTCAGGAATTCATCACTTCGGGTACTCCAAAGGCGTTCAAGCCTTTAATGTAAATATAGGGGACACGGCAAATGGCTATCCGGACGCTTTGGATTATAACTTCAATATGGTTAGCGAAGAGCAAATCAAGATGGCCCATGCCTTTATTGATGCGGGAGCCGACATCATTCTCGGGCATCATTCTCACGTGATCGGCACTTCCGAATGGTATAAGGAGCGCCCCATCTATTATTCCTTGGGTAATTTTGTGTTTGATCAGTATTTTCAGAAAGAGGTCATGGAAGGATTGGGACTGGCGATTGAGCTCACCAAATCGAGCGATCCCGCAAAGCCAAATACAATTGAAGTGCATGAAACGGTGTTCGATATTTTGAAGTCGCAACCCCAGGTGCGACATTGACACATTAAAATCGGCCATCACGCAAAAATTTCTCGAATATCATTTTCCGTGATGAGCGAAGCAAATTGATCTCCCTCTTCCAATACACTTTTAAACAATTTGGATTTTTTTGCTTGCAGTTGGAGTACTTTTTCCTCCACCGTATTTTTGGCGATCAATTTATAGACAATCACTTGTTTGTCTTGTCCGATACGATGCGTTCGGTCAACCGCTTGATTCTCAGCGGCGGGATTCCACCATGGATCCAATAAAATGCAGTAATCGGCTTGGGTTAAATTCAAGCCGAATCCGCCGGCTTTCAAGCTGATTAAAAATAAGGAAGCCGCGTTTTTAGATTGGAACGATGTGATGAGTTGCTGTCGATTTTGAGTTTTTCCATCGAGGTAAAGATAAGGCAGTTTTTCGGTTTCAAAACGCTGCTTCACATGGCTTAAAAAAGAAGTGAATTGACTGAAAATCAATGCCCGATGTCCTTCGGCCAGTAGCATTTGAACGTGTTCCATGAGCGCATCCAACTTGATCGCAGGAACTTGAAGGTATTTGTCGTCCACCAATCCCGGATGAAGACAAAATTGACGCAATTTTGTGAGCGACTGCAAAATTTGAAACCGATTTTCTTTGAGGCCCCCTTCAGCCAATAAGCCAAGCACTTTTTGTCGTTCATACTGCAATTGCCGATCATAAAGCGCACGATGCTTATGATCCAAATCCAAAAAGAGCACCTGTTCGATTTTGGGAGGAAGCTCGGTCGCCACCATTTCTTTCCGTCGTCGCATTAAAAAAGGACGAATACGTTGCCGCAAGCGTTGAAGTGCCTCGGTGTCCCCCAATTTTTCAATGGGTTTTTGATACTGTTCTCGAAACCAAGTGGGAGAGCCGAATAAACCCGGAGAAACGATGGAAAAAATCGACCATAATTCCAAAAGGTTATTCTCCATCGGGGTACCGGTCAATGCAAAGCGTCTTTGGATGTTCAGCTTTCGAATGCACCCGTACGCTTTGGATTGATGATTTTTAACAAATTGAGCTTCATCCAGAAAAAGCGTATCCCATTCGATGGCGCTTAAAGGCTTAAAATCACGAACCAATAAGGCATAGGACACGATCACTACATCGTTTTTTCTCATTTTTTTGTATAAATCAGAGCGGTCTCCTTTTCGTAAAATAAGCCGTTTAAGGTGAGGAGTGAATCGTTCCATTTCCAAATCCCAATTTTCCACCACACTGGTGGGTGCCACCACCAGAATGGGTTTTCGCGCGGTTTTTTTATTTTTAGAGTTGGCAAAAAGTTCCGAAATGAACGCCAGCACTTGGACCGTTTTCCCCAGCCCCATATCATCGGCCAGTATACCTCCCAAACCGTGTTCATATAAAAATTTAAGCCATGAAAGCCCTTCGATTTGATAAGGACGCAAGGTAGCCTTGAGAGATTTTTGAGGTTTCAGCAGTTCAATGGCATGGACATTCAGTAGCTTATTCATGGCATTTTCCCAAACGGCGGCCTGTTTTTGAACCACACCCAAGTTCGTCAGTTCCTGCCATAGACTGGCTTGAAATAAACTGAGGCGGTATTCACCTTTTGGAAGATCGTGAATGGTTTGCGATTCCTCAATGAGGGTACGAATTTTTTCAAACTGAGGATGATTCAATGAAAAATAGATGCCGCTTTCCAAAAAGAGGTGATCCTCTTTGCGGGCCAATGCTTCAAAAATGGATTGAAAAGGTACTTCGTCCTTTCCGATTTTGACTTTAACATTCAAATCGAACCAGTCCTGAGATTGAGGATTTTTTTCAAGATCGAATTCAAACGCCGGGGCTTCTTGATAATGCGTAAAAATCGGCAAATCAATCGATTCTCGAATATAAAAGGAGGGGTCCTGTTTTAAAAGGGGAAGTTTTTGCTCCATCCAAAGAGCGGCTTTAATGCCTTCCAGTAAGATTAAGTCCGGTAAAATTTCCATTAAATCGCCGCAAGTCGCTTGGAATCGGCTTAATATGGTTTTTTCATTGGTAACATCGCGCAAAATCAAATTATCATTTGATGAAATAGTTTCTCTCGAATCGTTAAAGGGGATAGAAGTTGAATCATATTGCCAACCCAGAACAAGCTTTAACCCGTTTTTGCCGTATTTGAGGATATCAATAAAAAGTTCAGGATTTCCAACGGTGGGAATTTTAAGGGCAGAAAAATTTTTGACGGGTGTGTGTTTAATGATTTTTGGTAAAACGATTTTTTTAAAGTGATCCAAGTCCGCGAAAGGGATGTGAACCACATTTTCAATCTTAAAGTTTTCAGGGAAAATACCTTCAATAGGATGCAGTTGCCATGCGCCGGAGTCGGGTTGGTCGGGGCGATCCATTCGTAAAGCCCATCGTGGAGGGGATCCCCCTAAGATCCATCCTCCAAGATCCACTCGTTCTTCGTTGAGAAAAGGGACCTTTTTGAGAATCAGTCCGTCACCATCATTCTCGAGACAGTCTTGGAATTCAATCGGAGAAAGGTCGAGTTTAACCGGATGTTTGTTCTTTTGGTTATGGAACAACGGAACTCCAAATGATTTGTGCCGCTGAATCCATTCCCAGAATAAGGCATGCTTTTTATTTGGAAGCATGAGCCACGACGACGAATTATAATAGGAATCGCGCAGAATACCATGAAGGTGCTCGAGATAAATACGGGAAGATGTATTGAAATCTGAATTTGAATAATGAAGGGTATTCCAGTTGAGATTTTGAAATTCTATTTTTTGTGTTTGAAGATTGAAAGTTGCCACGCGAACCTGAAGATTCCACGCCGGCTTTGAAGAGGTTCTTTGCGGTTTTTTACGGGAATAATAGCTTTGATAACTGGGAAAATCGTATTCGAGCGTTCGTTCCAGTCGAAAAAGAAGGCAAAATTGGTTTATTTGAGAGTTGGACGCGTGGGGATTTCCAAAACGGGAAAATGTGGTTTGCGGGTACCATTGTTCTAAATTTTTCTCCCACGCTTTCGGGCTGGAAGATATTTGGGTGATTTTGCTCAGGTTGGGTAAATCGATGGAAGCGGTTTTAAGAGCCTCCAATCCCAACGCCGCGACATGCTTGCACGCCCCTCCGATAGGACAGGAACAGGAAGAGTCAAAATCATTTTCTTCAAGGTATACTACCAGCATCACACGGTAAGGCTTAGAGGTGCTTCCCGAAACACGACCTTCGATTTTTCCTTCAGAGGTGCGCTTCGCTTCAACCACTTTCCCACTCCTAAAATAAGCTTTCCCACGTTGGAAAGAAGTTTCCCCGACATGCTCCTTGAGCGAGCTTTCATTAAAAAAGAGTACCATGATACCGTTTTAGGCAATATGGATGGGTTTTGCAAGGGGGCTTACTAGGAGCTATTCACCTACATACTTTCTTGCATGTAATCAACTACAATGGTGATTATGGCCTTAATAGTATTATTACAAGATTTAAATTTAATTTTGTCTAATACTTCATTGCCATATTTTCTCATAAGATCACTGATTAAAGCATGTATGAAGGACTGAGTGGCTCCATCGATATTTTCGAAATTCAATATAATGTGGCGATTTTTTTCTAAGGCCGGAATAAGTTTTTTTAGTCTTATTTCTCTGGCAATATCTTTATTCTCTGCAAAAGAACCAACTTGTTTGAATAATTTTAGATGGATCATGTGAATTGTGGTTTTTTATAACGTTCTTTTTTTCTTTCTTTGATGGCTTCTTTTAACGTTTTATTGAGTAGCCCCAAGAGCAAAGAAAATTCTTGGGTCGTATCTAGGGATAGATCTATTCCAACGACCGTACCTTGCCAGCTTGGTAGATCATCTCTTTTTGAATGCCTATCCGCAAAAGGATCGGCGTGTAGTTCGATTTTTTTGCCTTTTCTTTTTAAGAGTTTGTATAAACCTTTACCACTGTAAATAACAAAAAAGTCGCTATTGACTGAAGCGATTGATTTGATAAAGAATAGCCCCGCTCTCGCATTGCGCTCTGTCCCTCCTTCTTTTCTTGTGGTTCCCGTAATGCCCGGAGTTAAAGCCATTCGAATTGCATCCAGATCTGTCTTGGGATTATAAGATTCGTTTATGGATTGCCATATGCCAATACCCGTGTCAGCAATTCCAATTCGTATCGTATTACTTTTTTTATAATATTGAGCCGATACAATAGCCCCATTTTTAGACATGGAATGCT
>Ga0076332_1044_pt1 | contig 30466 bp, 30 predicted proteins | sample RifGroA2_FD_67839 | JGI IMG/M metagenome (GOLD analysis project Ga0076332, IMG submission 67839) | Peregrinibacteria bacterium GW2011_GWA2_44_7 | reverse complement strand
GGGGAAGGCAGCGCGCTTGAAGCGCATCAAGTGGAATGGGTTCGGCAAGGGATTGAAGCGGGTTTTGAACGTTCCAAAGTGGTGAACGGTCCACTGCTTAAACTTCCTCCGGAGAAAGGGGTTCCTGCCTTTCCTTCTAAAGAAGCCACGCTACGCTCGGTGCTTAAACAACTGACGCCCGAACTGGTGGCGTACATGATGGCAGAAGGGTTTAGTTTTCAGATGATCCTGGAGACGCCGAGCGATCGATTGGATCTGCAAGAAGTCCTGATCAATGGCCAGCCCCACTCAAGTCCAACAAGATCTGTATATTTGGGGCCCTTCAAAAACCCACTTATTGAGTCGACCTTCCGCCGAAACGATCCAATGGAAGTGGAACTTCGTGCAGGGGTCTCAGTTGGTGGGCGCTCAAAAGGGGGAGGATCTTACTTCCACCGTAAAAGAGCGGCTGGAACACGTAAGAGCGAATCGGCCACAAGGGGTGGATGGGATGAGACGTTTTGAGTGGGTCGCACTTGTGGCAGATGGTTTGGAGAAAGGACAGCCACTCGATGTTCGGTTCAAGGATGGGGCAAAGAATATCTCAAAATGTGAACAATGGAATATCACTCTATTGGATGGAGAAGGTGAGTTTACAGACGGTCAATGTCGTTATCTGATTGGCGGTAGTTTCAATCCTGACCGTCGGTACGCGCGCTTGGGTAACTGCCGTGTGGCTGATCAGTATGATCTTGCGCGTTTTCGCGGCTCGGTGGATGGGGTGATTGAGACCGAATCCCATATTGAATCTGACCCCCGCCTTGCTTCTTTAGTGGCGATTATTGATGCTCTTCCCGAAGCCAAGCGTACTGTATTGGGTCAAGTTCGAACAGGTAGCGACATTGTCCGTGCCATTACAGATAAAGAAGCCTTTTTAGCGGAAGTAGCTTTGATGCAAGAAGGAACATTCTTTGAACTCAATGAAAGAGGTCAGCTGGTTATGAAGGATGGATGTAAAGAAGCCTATGGGCTAAGAGATGACTTCCCCGCTGCACAGACCCGTCAAAAACGTCTTGTTTACCGTGATGATGCGGGCAAGATTCAAGTGCTTGGAGGCGTTAATTTTACAGTAGATAAAGAAACAGGTGATCGTGTGTTGCCCAGCAACAAGGGAAGAATTGCAGCACAGTCTATTCTCATGGAACGAGGACTGCCGACCCTTACTTGGGATGGAAGCCAACATCTAGGTGAATACGCTCGGATGAACGCCAAGGGTCAATTCGAACGAAAAACATCCACTTGGACTGAGGACGACTCACTTGATTCGTCGCGCGCTCGCTATGCCTACTGGGATGATAACTATGGGCGCGTGAATTCGTATGTGAACCTTTCTTACGATCAGCGTGTTAATCTCGGTTCCGGTGGCGTGCTAAGGGTCAACTTGAACTTTGAATCTTAATTTTTCTTAAACTTTATTTTTTAAAAGACCGCCAAGAGGCGGTCTTTTCTTTTTCTATAAAATAGGTACAATCGTTGGTAGACGGTGAATAGCCACCCCGCTCGGACGGGGCTACCGTAAAGTGCTCTTTTACAAAATAGGCTTTGTATGAAAGAAGAAGCCTAAAAGGAGCATCAAGAAGAAATAGACCCTTAGGTTGAGTGAAGTTTAGCCCTTTCTTGGGCTGAAAAATGCGGGTGTGGTTGCGACTGTACCTCCTTAAAACGGATGAACTTCATCACGAGTGGTGTTCGCGCGCTCGCAATGCCTACTGGAATGATAACAATGGGAACGTGAATTCGAATGTAAACAATTCTAACAATCAGAATGATAATCTCGGTTCCCGTGGCGTGATAAGGGCCTATTGGCTTTGAGATGACTTCAACCATCCTCCAAGCATTCTTCCAATTTCTTGGGTTTGTGATTGGAGTTGGAAAACACGAGTTTCATTGACGAGTTTTTTTTCGAGTAAAAGACGAATTTTGAGGATGAGCACTTCTAAAGTTCCGCTTGCCTTCAAGAGAAAGGCAGCTTTCATTGGCTTGGGGGCATTTTTTGCCATGATGATCTGTTCTAATAGAGTAAGAATGCTCTTTTCAATGCTTGTGCCAAGACTTAAGCGCCATCGTTTTATCATATGGTCATTTACATCCGTAAACTGGTTATACAGCTCATAACTTTTATTGATGATGGGAAGTGAACTCATGGATTTGGGGTTAGGAAATATTTGGAATGCTTGGTTTGAATTTCGCAAAGGGAAACGAATGAGCGAAGAGATGCATGAATTTCAGTATTATCTGGAGGTGCGTTTGTTTGCGCTTTACCAAGACCTGAATAATGGAATCTATCGCCACGGTCCGTATCGGTCTTTTGTGGTGTGCGATAATAAAAGGCGCAAAATTTCAGTGTCCTCGATAAGAGATCGAGTTGTTCATCGCCTCCTTTATGATTATCTCGTTCCCATCTGGGACAAGACTTTCATTTATGATGCGTGGTCCTGTAGGAGGGGTAAAGGGCTGCTTGGGGCGATTGAACGCACTCAACAGTTTCTCAAGGCCTATCCGCAAGCCTATGTTTGGCGGGCGGACGTTCAAAAGTTTTTCGACAATGTAGACCAAAGAGTGCTTTTTTGCCTCCTCAAGCGACGTGTAAAAGATGTTAAAGCCATGCTTCTCATATGCGAGATGCTCAAAAGTTATCAATCTTTCGGTAAGGGCATAGGAATGCCGATTGGTAATCTCACCAGCCAGATTTTCTCGAACATTTATCTCAATGAACTGGATCGCTTTGTGAAGCATACGCTTCAACCCAAGGCATACCTTCGATACGGTGATGATTTTCTTTTGTTTGAATCGGATTTGAAAAAGTTAGAGGATATGCAAAAAGCCGTTACAGATTTTTTATCAGATGAGCTGAAGCTTACCCTTCATGCCAAAAATAATGTCATCGTGAAGGCACGGGCAATACGCCAAGTTACCATGGAGTCATTGCCAAGCACGGCGGACCAAAGCTTCAAAAATGGCTGGATTGGAGGGTTCATGAGCTGGTCAGTTAGTAAGGGGAAATTTCGTTCATGGCATTCAAAGAATACCTCCGCTTAGAACCAGCATAAAGGGCACTACAAAGCAGGGAAAGTTCTGCTTTAGAATCCTTCGTCACCGCTGGCGGAGAGTCGTGGACGACGTTAGAACCGCCATCGAGGCTAATCATACACAATTCAATGTCTTTGCGAAAACGGTTTTGGTGAGGTGTTTCAACTCACAAAATCCAAATAATCCTTTCTGCCGATGATCTCAAAGGAAGCCTCAGGATAATTTTTAACCCAATCTTTTGGGGCTTTTGTTTTTGAGGGTGACCATTTGCACTCATAGCCAAACAATTTTCCTTCTCGCTCTTCAACAATATCAATTTCTTTTTGATCCCAGGTCCTCCAAAAATAAACATTGGCAAAGATGTTTTTGTAAGAACGTTTTTTAAGTCGTTCAATAAACACAAAATTTTCCCACAACTCTCCAACATCATTCCGAAGTTCAATTGCGTTGAAGTTGGCTATCAAAGCGTTACGTACACCTAGGTCATAAAAGTAATAACGTGAACTTTTGCTCACTTCTTTCCTGAGATTTCTGCTAAAACCACGGACATTAAACAGGATGAACGACTTTTCAAAAATATCCAAATAGCGCGCGACCGTCTTACGGTCAATGGCAAGTTGTGTGCCCAGCTCGGACAGAGAAACTTCCTTACCTATTTGAAATGCAATCAAACGTAGCAAATCCAAAAGAATTTTAGAGCTCTTCACTCGTTCCAGCTCCAAAATATCTTTCAGTAAATAAGAGTGAGTAATTTCTTCGATTTTATTGCGCTTTTCCTCTATTGTGCTCGCCGTTATAATTTCAGGATATGCTCCATAGATTAAGTAATTGTGCAGTTGCTCCTCTAGCTCGTAGCTTCCATATTTCTCTTTAAGTTCTAGTTGTGATAATGGGAAAAGAGTCAGAGTTTTTTTTCTGCCTGTCAGAGGCTCACCTATTTGTCCCGCCAAATCAAAGGAGGAGGACCCCGTTACAATGATTTGAATGTGGGGTAAGTGATCAACAATCATTTTTAGGGCAATTCCCACGTGGGGTATTTTTTGGGCTTCGTCAATAACAAGCAATTCATAAGGCCTTGCATAGGAGAGAATTCGATCGAGTTCTTGAGAGGCAAACAAGTTTTGTATTCTAATATCGTCCCCCGTTTCAAGCTTGAATTTTAGTGTTGTTTGGCTTAGAAAATCCTGAATTAAAGTCGTTTTTCCTACTTGTCTTGGCCCAAAAATCACTAATACCTTGCCTTCTTCAAGGTGCTGGCTCAAATTCGAGTAAAATCTCTTTATTTTCATAATTTAAGTCTATCAAAATCCCCTAAATATGTCAAATTGGATGATTTTTAAGGGACCGAGATTGTCGCAGAGCTAAATAGGGCGGCTACTAATCATCAAAAAATCTAGTTCTACTGAACTGGCGGAGAGACAGGGATTCGAACCCTGGAGGAGCTTGCACCCCTGACAGTTTTCAAGACTGTTGCCTTCAACCGCTCGGCCATCTCTCCGTATTTATCGTTCAGGATTGTAGCGGATTTTTTATAATATCCCAAATGGAATCCAGCCTCATCTTAACTAGGTTCCAAAGTTTTTTTGAATCGTTCAAAGCGTTGCTTTCGATGTTTTTTTTAACGTCTTCGTTTTTCGATTCCTTTTTTTTGCGATGACTTTGTGCGTTCAATTGCTTTGACACTCCTTCCATCACCTGTCTTCTCAACTGGTGTTCCACTAGTTTCTCTGCTCTTTCTCGACTCACCCCCGGCAGCTTCTCTTTCCAAGGGGTCGGTTTGTCATTTACATCCGTTCCACCGCTTCAATTCCCAAAATTTTCAATCCATTTTTAAGCACTTGCGCCACGGCCGCGATCAATTGTAGGCGCGCAGCGCGTTTTTCGGAGCTGATTTCAGGATTTAACACCGTATGTTTTGCATAAAAAATATTCAATTCCTGCGCCAGTTCATTCAGGTAAAGCGCAAGAGGATGGATGCGATAGGAGTCTGCGCATTCGGCGATCCATTCCGGGTAGAGTTGGAGTTTTCGTAAGAGGGCCAGCTCTTCCGGTTCTTCTAAAAATTCCGCGATAATTTCTTGGGAAAGGTCATTTTTGCTGTCGTCCACTCGTTTTAAAATGGAGTGAATTCTGGCATGAGTGTATTGCAGGTAAGGGCCGGTATCTCCCTGGAAATCCAGCGATGAGGCGGGATCGTAAATCATGCGCGATTTGGCATCGACCTTCAATAGGTAGTATTTCAAAGCGGCGAGCGCGATGCTTTCTCGTAAGTGATGTTTTTCTTGGTCGTCGTATTTCAATTCGCGCTGTGCCAGCTCTTTGTCCACCAACGTTTCCAGTTCTTCGAGCATGTTATCAATATCGACCGTGGTGCCTTCGCGCGATTTCATTTTTCCTGTGGGTAAATCTACCATGCCATAACTGAGATGATGGCACTGCTTCGCCCAGTCGTAGCCGAGTTTTTCGAGGATTTTGAAAAGCACTTTGAAATGATAATCCTGTTCATTGCCCACCACATAGATTATGCGATCAATGTTTCCGTCTTTCATCCGTTGGACCGCTAGTTGGATATCTTGAGTGATGTACATAGTGGTTCCATCGGAGCGAATGAGGATTTTTCGGCCGGTTTCGGGATCGCCCAATCCTTCGGCCGATAGGTCCATGGCGATCGCTCCTCCTTCCACACGTTCCACTTTTCCTTCTTCCAGTGCTTTTTCAATCAAGGCGCGGCCATTTTCCGAGATGTCGCTTTCAAAGGTGGTGTTGTTGAAATGGGAGCCGATGGTGGCGTAGGTTGTTTCAAATCCTTTGAGCGCCCATGCGTTCATTTTTCCCCATAAGTTCCGCACTTCGGGGTCGGCCTCTTCCCATTGTTTTAGCATGGTTTTTGCCTCTTCTTCGATGGAAGGATCTTCGGCCAAAATTTGTGCGTATTTCACATAATAATCCCCTACGAAATGATCACTTTTCCGTTCCAGACTTTCCGGGCTGGTGTTTCGGCCGACTCTTCGGTAGGCCGCCATGCTTTTACAGATATGGATGCCGCGGTCATTCATGTTTTGGGTTTTGATGACCTCATGCCCATTGGCTTCCAATAATTTGGCCAACGCCATGCCTAGTACATTATTCCGTGCATGACCCAAGTGGAGCGGTTTATTGGTGTTGGGGGAAGAATATTCAATGAGAATGCGATCTTTTTTTTTCGTGTCGCTGCATCCGTACACTGTACCCTTTTTAAGGATGGTTTTTACATTTTCGATCAGATAAAGCGGGCTGATAAAAAAATTGATGAATCCCGGTCCCGCGATTTCGAGGGAATGGATCCATGATGGTTTTTCCATGTTTTCCATAAGGCTTTCCGCGACCGTTCGGGGGGAATCCCCGACTTTTTTAGCCAGTTGAAGGGCAATGGGGCAGGAGTAATCCCCGTGGGAACCCTCGTTGGGATATTCAATCAGAATGTCTTGGACGGGGAGTTCGGGAAAGGCTTTTTCCACGGCATGACCTACAATTTCCAACAGTTTTTGTTTCAGCATTTGCTTTAATTAACCTTAAAAACAAATTTATTTTACAGAAAACTACTCAATCGGTCACGTTTTTGGTATAATGTCTTTTGTATTTTTATTTTTTATGGTGCTTGAGATTTTTATTTTAGTGACGTTGCTGCTTTTCTCCGGATTTTTTTCCGCTTCAGAAACGGCGCTTGTTTCTCTTTCCCCGGCAAAGGTGAGAGAATTGGTTCAAAAGAAAAGACGCGGATCCATATTGGTGGAAAGGCTTAAATCGAATCCCCACAAGCTGCTCATCACCATTTTGATCGGAAATAATTTGGTGAATATTTTAACCTCGGTGTATACCACGATTGTTTTTCAGAAATTACTGGGAGATGCGGCATTGGGTATCATCACCGGAGCGTTGACGCTCTTCATTCTTGTTTTTGGAGATATCATTCCCAAATCGTTTGCCCAGGCGCATGCCAAAACCATTTCAATCATTTTTTCGCCGGTCCTTTATTTTTTTTATATTATCTTCACCCCGTTGGCGAAGGTATTGGACATGCTGCTCCAGCTTTTTTTGAAACTGTTTGGCCGCTCCGGATCCGAGTCCAATGTTACGGAAGATGAGTTGAAAGCGTTTGTTAGTATTGGGGCGGAGGAAGGAGCGATTGAGCGCAATGAGCAGGAGTTGATTGAAAATGTTTTGGAGTTTAGCGATACCCGGGTGGAAGAAATCATGGTTCCGCGTGTGGAAATTCAGGCGTTGCCTCAAACCGCCACGCTTCGGGATGCGGCGGATTTTATTGTGGAACATCATCATTCCCGTATTCCCGTTTATGAGGGCACTATCGATAATGTGATCGGAGTGATTACCGTAAAGGATGTTCTGAGTCATGTGCACCGTGGTGAGCTGGAGAAGCCCCTCAGTACCCTCAAACTCCTTCGTCCGGTCAAAGTGCCTGTTTCCAAGAAGCTCAATGAACTGTTCAATGAGTTTCAAAAGCGTCGTATGCATTTGGCGATTGTGTTGGATGAACATGGTGGCACGGCCGGTTTGATTACCCTGGAAGATGTGTTGGAAGAAATTGTGGGTGAAATTGTGGATGAGTTTGACGAAGAAGAGGTTCCGCATTTGATGAAAATCGGTCGTATGGAAGTGGAGGCCACGGGAAAGACGCCGATTTTTGAGATCAATGAGGCACTCGACATCGAGATTCCATGGGACAACAAGTCCATCAGTTACTATATCACCGAAAAGTTGGGACGTTTTCCCAAGCAGGGGGAGATTTTGGAAGAGAAAAACTTTACGATCACCGTGGATCAGATGGATAAGCTGAAGATTGAAAAGCTTACGATTGAGAGGAAAAGCTGAGTAGTATATGTACGTGAGAACTTAATGAGCTTGAGTTTAGGTCTATTTAAAAAATATTTATACATCATCGCAACTCCTCCTCTTTGATGAAACGATGATTTTATGGTATTATAATTTGATAAAACAAAAATAAAACTAAACCCCATGCCCATGTTTCGACGTTTTTTCTCTCGAGTTTCCGCTTTACTCCTCGTTGTTCTTTTGAGTCTTGCTTCCCTCACTACGGTGTGGGCCGCCACCGACACGAAGGCTCCTGGTTATGTGGAAAATGTGAAAGCGGTTCCCGCGGATGGCGAAGTGCATCCCGCACCAGGCAAACCACCGTTGAAGATTTGGATAACAATACGACCTATTATTTTGCGATGACCGCGTTGGATGCGGCCGGAAATGAAAGTGAGGCGTACAGTTATGAAGTATCGGCTACCCTGGTCGATTCCGGAGATGATGGGAAGAATCCGGTGGTTTCTTCTGCGAAGGCGTTGGATTGTGAAAATATCGAAGTTCATTTTTCTGAAGATGTGGTTTTTTCTTCCGAAGATCCTATGAGTGCCTTTAAAATTGAAGATTTGGATACCATGCAATACCTTAAAGTGTTGGATGTGAGTTATCAGGAAGACAATCATTCGATCGTGATCTTGAAAACCGAAGCGATGAATGAAAAAGCTCAATATTTGATGACTGTGGGCGTGGATGTTCAAGATGACTACGGCAATGCTATTGTGAGCGGAACTTCCGATACGGCCGTATTCAGCGGCGCTTCGTGCGAAGTGCAGGTGGTCACTCCTCCCGATGATGAGGAACCTAAGGATGAAGAGGCTCCTGTCGTGGAAGAGGTGACGATCGTCGATGCGACTACCTTAGAGATTGGTTTTAATGAAGAAGTGGTGTTGCTCGACGTTGAGGAAGATGCCGCCGCGCGGGAGCAGGCCGCCGGAGAGGAAACCGAGGATGAAAGCCTTGCTTCCGAAGAGGAAAATACGGATCAAATCGTTCTTTCTAAAGAAGACGAAAATCCGGTTTTAAATTATTTTGAAATTTATACCAAGGACAACCAGGTTTTGGAGGTTGAATCCGTGGAATACAAAGATACCGGAGAAAAAGATGAAGATGGCGAACCCGTGTTCGATCGTAAGGTTTTGGTTATTAAGACGGTGACGCCTCATGTTGGCGAAACGGAGTATTTTGTTTCGATTACCGGCTTAACGGATGAAGCGGGAAATGCCATGATGGGAGATACCACCAGTTCCTCTTCGTATACTACGCCTAAATTTGAGACCGAAGAGATTCCCGATACCGTTGCTCCTGAAGATGTGACCAATTTGGTTGCGGATGCGGTGGATAAGCTGGTTAATCTTTCGTGGGTCGCTAGTTTGAATAGCGCCGGAGATTTGGTGGATCAGTTGTTTTATGTCAGTAAAGATGGAGGGCAAACGTATGAAGCCGCTACTTCTTTGGGAAAAGATCCTGTCACCTATTCTTTTTCCGGTGGAGTTGAAGGACAAACCTATACCTTTAAAATCACAACGAAGGATGGGACCGGTAATGAAAGTCAGGGCGCGATTGTAACTGCCACCTTGCCCACGACCGGTGCCGGGATTGGCTTACTTGCCGCCGCTTCGGTATTTGGAGGAAGTTTCTTGGGGAAAAAGAAGAAAAAATAAGGTTTTAAAAAATATTTTCTTCCTTGAGGGGAAGTGAGGCCACTGAGGTTATAATTCCCGGTGGCCTTTCTCTTTAAATCTACTATTTTTTAGGAAAAATTAAGGATGAGTGGACGATTTCATTTTTTGTTCATCTTTTGGTTAGGTTTTGTTCATTTGGCCACGTGTAGGGTGAGTGTATGAAACGGTATTTATGGATTTCTTGCGGAGTTTTATTGCTACTGATGGCTCTTCTGGCGGCTCACCTTTTGCGTTTGCCGTGGGGCAATTTGATGGTGGATGTTTTGGATGTGGGACAAGGCGATGCACTTTTAATCACCACGCCGGACCAGCACCACATTTTGATTGATGGAGGACCGGAACAGTTTGTGTTGGAACAATTGGGTGAAGTGCTTCCTTTTTTGTATAAGGAGATTGACTTGGTGGTGCTGACTCATCCTCATGCGGATCATATGATGGGGCTGATTCAGGTGTTGAAGCGCTATAAGGTCAAAGCGGTTTTGTTTTCCGGGCTCAACACGTTTAGTCCGATGTACGACGAATTTTTAAGAGAAGTGCGGGTTCAAGGGATTCCCCTCTACACGGCGCAGGCTGATGAAGATTGGCGTTTTGGGCTGCGTCCGCCTAACCTATGGCTGGGTGCTTTTCTGGCGGATAAAATTCCTGCGATACTTCCGAATCCGGTTCACTCTCCTTTTTTGAATGTTGTTGATCTGGATGTGGTTTATCCCTTCGATTCATTTTGGGGAAAACCCTTAGACAATTTGAATAATGGATCCGTGGTCATCCGTTTGGGGTATAAGGGGCATTTTTTGTTATTTGAAGGAGATTTGGAAGAAGAAGGAGAATCGGAGTTGATTTCGACTTCGACGGAGCTTCGTTCGGAGTGGCTTAAAGTGGGACATCACGGGAGTCGCACTAGCTCCACTCCCGCATTTTTGGCTCGAGTTCAACCGCAATGGGGTGTGATTTCCTGTGGTTTGGACAGTGAATATGGGCATCCTCATGTTGAAACGCTTCAAACATTTTCACGCTTGCAGATTCCGCTTCGTCGGACTGATTTGGAAGGCCGGATTCGATTTCGATTTTAGGTTCTGTAACGAAATACCTTACGGACTTCGTTGCTCGTCGCTTACATATCTTGGTATGCTCGCTCTTCGCGTCTAGCCGATCGGGTTTCTACGTTTCAATTTCATCAACTTATTTCGTTACAGAACCTTAGTTTTTCATTGGCTTTGTTTGTATAAAAATTCTGGCGAGAGATCTGTTCCGTTTGGCCACATGATGGTTCCCGTGGTTTCATCAATCCTTACTTTTTTAAAATACTCGATTTTTTTTAAAGGCTCGAAAGCTTCTCCCCATAAATAAGGTTTCAAATCTATTTCTACTTTTTTATTATCTTCAAAAGTTAAGCGGAGCTTGTAGTAATCGAGGTATTTGACCGTTATCACTCTTGGTATCATCGGATTTATTCTAAGGGATCAATATAAGATAAAATTTGATGATTTTTGGCTAACCTCCAATTTTTTATCAATTCTTCCTGATTTAGTTTAGTCCATTTTTTTACTAATTTCAAAGCTCTAATCGGTATTTTCCCTTGTATTACTTCGCAGGTTTTTATATTGAGTGTGGCTTGATACTCATTATAAAAAATATGGATATGGGCAGGGTGATGATCTCCATAAAACATGGCAATTTTGATTCCATAAAAGGAAGAAATAATCGGCATACTTATGGACTAACATAAGATGCATGACCAAAATCTAAACAAAAGATGAAATTTTTATGAATTTTCTCGATATCAATTACTCCACACGCTCAATTTTGGCTCCCAACCCCCTCAGGGTTTCATCCAGCTTTTCATAGCCTCTATCAATATACCGAATATCATTGATTTCCGTTTGGCCTTCCGCGACCAGTGCGGCGAGTACCATTCCGGCCCCGGCCCTAATATCACAACTGGTGATCATGGTGCCCTTGAGTCGGCTGGGGCCATACAGAGTGGCTTGTTGTTCATTATGGAGTTTGATTTTGGCTCCCATTTTTTCCAACTCTAAGAGGTAGTTTAAGCGTCCTTCGAAAAGCGTTTCAAAAATGCGGCTTTCCCCTTCGGCTTGGGTTAGTAGTACCGTAAAAGGGGCTTGTAAGTCCGTGGCAAAACCAGGAAATACAGCGGTTTTTAAGGATTCAATCGCTTTAAATAGTTTTCCTTTGGGGAGAGGCTTAAGATGAACTTTGTCTTTTTCGAGTTTGAATCGAGCGCCTACTTCTTCGAGTTTTTCCCAGAAGCTGTCTAGATGATCGGGCTGAACGTCGGTCAGTGTCACTTCTCCTCGAGTCAATAAAGCGGCTAAAGCCAGGGTTCCGGTGACCAGATAGTCCGAGGTGACGCGATAAGAAGTGCCATGCAAGGAAGGCACGCCATTAATGATTAGAGTTGGGCTCCCGATGCCTTCAATTTTGGCTCCCATGGCATTGAGGAAGTGACAAAGGTCTTGGACATGAGGTTCCATGGCGGCCCAATGGATTTCGGTTTTTCCTTTGGCGGTGACGGCGGCCATGAGTGCATTTTCCGTGGCGGTCACGCTCGCTTCCGCCATGATGACTTTGGCTCCTTTGAGGCCTTTGGTTTGGGCTTCCAGCCCGTTTTTTGTTTCGCGAATGGTGGCCCCCAATGCTTCCAGGGCATGGGTGTGAGCATGTACCGATCGTTTGCCTAAGACGCATCCTCCCGGAAAAAACATGTGGATATTTCCGTGGCGGGCCAGGAGGGGCCCGAGCAGCAAAATCGAGGCGCGCATTTGTTTCACCAGTTCTTTATTCGGTTCCGAAGAAGTGATTTTTTCCGTGTGAATGTGCACGGTGTTGTTTTTGAACTGAATTTTTGAGCCAAACCCTTTCAAGAGTTCCAAAAAAGCGTGCACATCGGAGATATCCGGCACATTTTCGATAGTACAGGGTTCATCGGTGAGGATAAAGCCTACAATAACTTGGAGTTTGATTATAGGCATTAAATTTCAAAAGCCCAATAGTTTTAAGCTTGTTTTCCTCCCAAATAGTCTTTCCATCCTTCTCCTGAGAAAATGCCGCGACGGCTGGGGCTTGGAGGATTTTTTAAATCAATTTTTTTAGAAAGCATTGATTCCGGAAAATCATCATTATCATCATCATTGCTTGCCTGCGTTTGGTCCTTACTTTTTTCTGTTCCAGCAACGTTATCGATTTCCCTATAAAGTATTAAAATGGATCCTCCCACCAACGAAGCAATGGCGGTGGTGGCAAATAAATTTTGATCCGGCATGGTTTCTCGTACAGGCAATTGGATTCGGTTGATTCCAATTCCTTGTCCATTGGAATCGTCTTCGAGGATTTCACATTTTTCTTGTGAAAAATTAGGACCATTTCCAAATTTGGTTCCACTTCCCGCAAATTCAGCCACTTTTTTGGCAATGATCGAAATTTTTCGTTTTAGTCCTTTATGTTTGGCCCAGATTCCATTTCCAAAGGTTTTCTCGAAGAACATAATCAAAACTCCTCTTGCGAACATGTAAGCGGCCACATTGTCTGCCACGGCTGACATGGCAGCTGTTAGCCCAAGGACTGTGGCTACAATGCTTTTGAGTTGCTCCGGACTTGGGGTTTCATTTTCTTTGACCCCGGCTATTTTGGGTGCAAATTCTTCGACAATGCGGGCGATCGCAGGCACCGATGGAATTTGCGTCAATAGCGCCCATACCACTTCTCTGGCGTTGTGGGTTAAAAAATGGGCTTTATGTTTCAATCGAGTGCTTTGGATATTGTCTTCAAGCCCCGGAATCACGTCTTCTTTCCCTTTAATTTGAATGAGCTTTTCTAGGGCTCTATCGATGGTTCCTTTATCCGTATGCTTAAAGATAATGTCATACAGTTTGGTGGTGTCCATTTCTTTTTTATCTTCCGCGATGCCCATGATCTGTAGCGCTTCTCCGAGTCGTTCTTTTTGTTGGACGGGGCTCAATTGTAAAAATTCAGCCATCAACTGGTCTCCCATCTCCACGATTTGCGCTACACGTTCCTCTTGCGCTTTTTCTTGTTTTCTTTTTTCTCTTTTTGATTCCCTTTCGATCGCACGTTGCGCGGAATCCGCGTCCCGGGTGTCTCCTCGATTCGGATTCATTCCAGCCTCTGCGAGTAATCCTGCTGCCGCCAAATTTTCATAATAGTCATTACGGTATTCCCTTTGCACTGTTTGTTGAGGATTTTCATAGTCAAACCCATCTTCATCCTCCCTTTCCTCTCCCTTTAAAGGCTCTTGTAGGCCGATCGAAGGATTTTCCATTTCCGCTTCCATCATTCCCTGGAGTAGTTCAGCCACTCGTTCCGCTTTTTTGTCCTGCGCCCAGGCCCCAATCGCTTCCATGGATTTTTTAGCCTCTTTGAGGTCTCCTTTCTTTACTTGATCAAACAAGTCCTTTAGCGTAGTGGATTTCGCAAAGGTTTCCGGATCTGAGAAATCTTCTGGGTTGACCTGGCCTTTGCGCTCGGCTATTCCCCTCAGTATTTCCTTTTTTTCTCTAAAATATTGAGCGGGATCGAATTGAAATCGGGCGGAGGGTAGATTGCTCACGATCTTTGCCATTTCTCCGCTCGGATCTTTTCCTTTGTCTTTGAGCACTTTGATCAATTGCTCTGCGGCATTTCGTCCTCCTTTGAAGGCGACGTCTTTTTCGTCTTTATTGGACAGTGTTTCCGCGACGGCTTCACATACTTTCAGTTGATTTTCTAAGAATTGAGAGAAAAATTGCGATCCTTCTGATCCCGTATCCGCCATGTAGAGCCAGAGCTGGTTTAAGACCTCGGTGTAGATTTCAGAGACGGCTATACCAATGGCATGAGAAATGGGTATGGCGATCGGATCTCCGAGGTGATCAATCGCAAAGTAGATTTCGGGAGGGTCTCCTAATCCTTCTACTCCTTGGATATTGGCGGCTAGAGCGAGTTGCATCTTAGAATATCCCCAACGCCCATTGAACAACTGTTCAGCCCGGTCTTTTGCTTTTTTGAACAAAACGTCTTTGCGCAGCTCTTCGATATCTTGAATATTTTTTATTTCTTCTCCGTTTCCCGTCAATTGTTCCCTCGTTTCGATCACTGTTTTGGCGTAGGACTGCTCATATAAAATTCTCAGTATATCTTCTTTTAAGGTGTTGGCTAAAGAAGAAGAGGTATAGGTGGTTCCGAGGGGGGCCAGCACACACGTGAGCGCAGCAATTTGAGACGATTTGGTCACCAGGTCTTTATTGGCTTTTCCCAGATGCTCCTTCCATTCACTTAGATTTGCTCCGGCCTCGGGTCTTTTGACGTTTTTATAGTTAAAATCCGCTTCCAGCGCGCCTTTTACAGATTTGAATATGGCATTGGCATCCACGCGGAAGTGTTCCGAGGTCGTGATGTCCGAAAGGGTGACTAGGATCGGTAAAGGAAGTAGTCCTTTTCCTATTTCAATGAGGTCGTGACCAGCCCTTTTGAGCCCCTCTGGTCCTCCGGCCAAAGCGAGTGCGGCAATTCGGCCGAAGGCCAGCGTGCTCATTTCGGCCGCGGATTGAGCCCCTAAAGGAATATCTTGGTAGACTCCCTTGACCAAGACATGATTGGCAAAGCCTGCTACGACGGCTCCTGCCGATCCTAGATCGACGGTGGTGCCTGCTTTCAGTAAGCCGACTTTTTCTGCAGCCAGTCCGGCCATACCGGCTGCTCCGACAGTCAAAAGCGTCCTTCGTCCGCTGTCGATGACTTCCTTTTTAGGTGAGGGATCGGTGTTTTCCGAGGGTGCACTCATGATCAATGCTTTAATTATTAATTATAATTGTTTTTATCTTATATGTCAAATACTTGTTGATTAACAATTCTATCGTCTAATTTAAAAAATTTCAAGCCTCTTAGGAACGAAATTTCTTCTTGATAATGTAGGTCAATTTTTTTTCCAAATAGCGGCGGTATTATTATTCGTGCCTTTCTATTTCCCTTTTTCCTCGATTTTTTTTATAATCTTCCTATTACTTTTAAATTTTTTGATATTATGATTAAACGAAGTCTTTTTATAGGTTTATTTTTGCTTGCCGGATGCGGGGCTCAAAATGGCGCAACTTCCGGGGGTGTTTTTGATGAATCCGAATTTGAAGAATTTGGTGTCCTTGTTCCGGATACTGAATGTATCACACAGCTTCATGGGGGATGTGTTCCGTCGGATTATCGAGACTACAAAGGCACGGTTCCCGGCGTGGTGTTTAAGTATCCCTTGGATTGGAATGTCGTTGCGGCCGATGATACCCATGCTGAACTGGTTCCGCGTGAGCGTTCCGGTGACGATGATGTCACACGGCTTTTTGTCTGGAGGGAAGTGGGTGTCGATAAAGCCTATGAGGAGTCTAATGAAATCTTGGTCGATTCCGGCAAGGGAAGCGTGGGGGTATGGACGGAAGTTGAATGGGAAATTTATACCGGGAAATGGCAACAAAAACCGGTTCAGGGAGAGTGGATAAAACTGTATGTGGATCGGGATAATCCTTGGATCAATTTCACTTTTTACTTGATCACCGAGCCGGAAAACTTCAAAGTCGATCAAGCGGTATTGAAAGCAGCGGTCAGTTCACTGAAGTGATGCTGCGGTTCTAGGGGAATTCCCAGGTAATAAATCGGGATCAATTCCGATTTTATTTTGCAGCAGGCATCTCTTGAAAGAGAGCGTCAAATATGGTTTTATGCAGAAGCTTTGGTGAACAAATTTCCCTTTAAGCCCGTGCCGACATAGCTCAGTTGGTAGAGCGACCGCCTTGTAAGCGGTAGGTCCTCGGTTCGAGACCGAGTGTCGGCTCCAGTTGATAAAAAGGTCGATTCCGCTATAATCCAGTCGCTTTGAAAGGATGATATATTGTTCATTTAAAAATTGAATAGAAATAATTTGAGCTCACGTAGTAAATTTTTTTATTTAGGTCTCGTGGTTCCTAAAATAAAAAAATGCGAAGTTATGCGATAATTATTTCTATGAAAACAATGTAGGGGGTTCCCGAAAGGGGGAAGGCCTTCCCCCTTTCGTATGGGCAGGTACCAGAGTGGCCAAATGGGGTGGACTGTAAATCCACTGGCTCCGCCTTCGGGGGTTCGAATCCCTCCCTGCCCACCAGTTTCTCTTTCGGGTTTTAGGTTTCAACTATGTTTTAGCGGTTTCCCTTTTTGACTTTCAGGCTTAGAATTTGTTCATGTCACTTGCCGATTTTCAGGGAATGCAGTACAAGGTTTTGCTTAAAGGGTATTCCACTTTAGGGGTGGGGGGTGAGTCAAACTATTTTTATAGACTTGCTGATCCCGACGTTTTACCTGAACTTTTTCGTATTTTGGCGGACGAGCGGCTTCCTTATTTTATTCTTGGCGGCGGAAGCAATGTTCTTTTTTCGGATCAAGGCTTTCCCGGCTTGGTGATTAAGATGGAAATGTCTTCCATTGAGGTTCGAGAAAATCAATTGATTGCTCAGGCCGGGGCCACTTGGCCTAAATTGATTAAGGCGGCCCAAGGGGCTCATTTATCGGGCTTCGAGCCTTTCAATGGACTTCCGGGCACCATAGGGGGTGCCGTGGTGGGAAATGCGGGTTGTTTTGGCAAAGAGACCGGAGAATTTGTTCAAAAAGTGAAACTTTTTGATGTGAAAAATTTCACTTTTAAAGAGCTTACTCCAGGTGAGCTTCATTTCGGCTACCGCACCAGTCTTTTGAAGAAAGTCTCTGCTTTGGTTACTCAGGTGAGCCTGCAATTTTTTCCTGCGAATCAGGGGATTCCTTCCGAGCCGATTTCTCCTCTTATGCGGCTTGAAAAACAGCCTCCCGGAAAGAGCACCGGGTCTTTTTTTAAGAATCCTTCTCCGGAACAATCTGCAGGATGGCTCATCGATCAATGCGGTCTTAAGGGTTTCCAGATCGGAGGGGCTCAAATTTCACCCAAGCATGCTAATTTTTTTATGAATACCGGAATGGCAACCGCCGCTGACTTTTTAGCCTTAGGAGCTCATGTGAAAACAGCGGTTCAGGAAAAGTTTGGTATTATCTTGCAGGAGGAAGTCGTGATTGTCCCCTCGTCTCTTTAGGACGCTTCGTGCGTTATTGAGTCAACGCTTTTTTGAGATGGTATCCTTCTTTTTTTTCGTGGATCGCTGTTTTCTTGAGGCAGCCCTCTGTTGGCTTAATGCAGCTCTTGCAACAGTTTTCTCATTAATGGGATTGTAAATTTCAGCCACGATATCGTTTTGATGATAGAGGAATTGGGCGATGCCTTCAAGTTGGTGCGTCTTTTTAAAAAATAAATTTATATTAGGTCAAATATTTTTAATGTTTTGATGCTATTTTTTGAGGTATAATAATAATTAGAATTTGTATTTGTAACGTTATTAATTATGATCTCAGCCTTCTCTGTTCGTCGGGAAACGCTTAAAGAAGCGGCTATTGTTTTGGGATTAATGTCTGTGGGTCTCCTGCTTTTTAATGTTTTGGGGATTGATATGGCGCATGCGCAATTGATTTCTCCCGAAGATTCTCCCGATAACATCACTACCGCCACCGGCGGGGAAGGAAGTTTTAGAACTTTGGCCAGGACTATTGTTAATTTCTTCCTCTATTTCTTGGGATTTGTTGCCACGATCATGGTTATTTACGGAGGTATTTTGTATGTCACTTCCGCCGGTAACGATGAAAATGTGGGTAAAGCTAAAAAGATTTTGCTCTATGCCCTTGTGGGTATCATCGTCATTTTGCTCTCTTTTGCCATCGTCAATACGGTTCTTACTGCGGGAACCGGAAGTTCCGCTACGACGTAATGAAGAGAAGCGAGGCGTTTAAGTTTGCCCCCTCTGAGAGCCACCCACCCGGGTGGCTCTTTTTTAGGTGTAAAATTTCCTACTGCGGCGTTACCTTCAAAAAATTCAACCTCGCCGTACCGCATGTACGGCTCAGCTTAATTTTTCTTATTTCCTTGCATTAGAAAATTTTACACACTAAAAAAGGCGTTACCTTCAAAAAATTCAACCTCGCCGTACCGCATGTACGGCTCAGCTTAATTTTTCTTGTTTCCTTGCATTAGAAAATTTTACACACTAAAAAACCCACACATTTCATCTCGTCGTATCTTATCAACGGCTCGGTAAGAAAATATTTTGTCGTCTTGCTCTGATCAATTTGGACGAAAAAAAATTCTCCCAATGGTAGAAAACATCTTTTGTCCGCTGGCGTTGTTGCTCCTCCTCACCGTATCTTTTTATTTAGGGTCCCTAGTTTTGTACTCCTCCCATATTCAGCTGTTTCGAAAAAGCGGCTTTTTCCTCGGCTTGTACGCTCGAGTCGAGTTTTTCAACAATGATTGCGTTTTCCGTGATCTGTAATATTTTTTTCCATGGAATATTGAAGCTTTTGATCTTAATCCACCCCCACCATTTTCGTGTTACCATCAACTGCACCAAGCTTAAGGTCTCCATATCCAGCCAGTAATCCGTTACTTTCCCTACATAGTCTGCTTCCTGGGTGAGCACTTTTTTCCCAATGATTTGACGGTGTTTCGGAGTGAATTTTTGAAGTCGCACCAATTCATTCAAATCAATTAAGCCATCGGTTGTTTTTGTTTCCCATTTTTTATCTTGAAAAGGGCACAAATCGAGAGGTGATATGCCTTTCCCCTCGGCTGTTTTCAGGGCCATAAGTACCCCTCGTTCCGGATCGAGAAGCAGGTCTTTTACTCGACCCAATTTTATTTCTCGTCCCCGGACCTGTACCGTCAAATTCACCAATTGAGAATAGGTTTTTAGCATCTTTTAAAGCGTAGATTAAATTTTAGGCTGATGCAATGAAGCTCGCTTTTCCCGATCCTTTTTTGTTTTCCGTTTTATTGTTTTTTACCCTTAAAAATGGTATAATAGAAAGATTTATTTATTCTCATGGATTCCACTTTTGTATCATTGGTTCAGCAGTCCACGCTTTTGGATCTTCAGACCAAATCAAGTTTGTTGTCCAAGGTGGCTATCTTTTCTCCCCTTCAGCTTGAAAAGATGATGGGTTTGATTCGAGACGCCGAAATGAAGAAGAATCAGATTGAGGATCAGTTGAAAGGTCAAAAATTAACGCTTCAGCGGGATCACCTTCAAAAAATAGATTTTTTCTTCAAGCACACGTTCCCCCAACTTTTACGTGATTTTGAGCAGCAAGATAAGGCGGTTGAAGCTTCTCAATTGGATTCTTTAATTGCCCAACTTGAACATATTTAATTGATTCTATGCCTCCTTTCTTTCACAATCGACATTTTTTTTCTCTTCCACCGAAGCGTTGGATTTATTTTTCCGACAGTGCCGGAGCGGAAGCGTCTTCTGAGGAAAATGCTCCTCCGGTTGAGAGGTCAAAAGAGGCGGTTCCTTCGGTTGATAGTTCCGAGAAGGTTGAGTCTAAACTTAATGTTGCCAATCAACAATTGGAGCAATTGAGCCGTGAATTTGAAGATCCCAATGGACCTTATAAAGCGTTGTCGCCTGATGCGCGCAAGCAGTTTGAGGACCAAATTAAGACAAAGATTGAGGCATTGAAGGCCCAGACGACCCGTGAGACGGAATTGATTCAGCAAGCTGAACAAGCCGTGACGGAGCTGGCTACAGGATTGAAAGAGGCTATTGGCGGAGTAAAAAAAGAAGCGACAGTCACTCCGACAGGTGGGAGTAGTTCTGAAGTTGGACCTTCTAAATTGGAAACATCAGATTCTATTCCAGAATCTGATTTATGGACTAAAGAGCGTGTATCCAAAAGCATTCAGGATTTATATTCCAAGGCAGTTGAATATGATTCTCAAAATGGTCCTATTAATCCTGATGATCCCAAAAGGGTCAGCCTTTTTTTTGAAGCTAATTTAAAAGCACTTGATGCTGTTGATCTTCCTCCTAAATTGCGGGAAGCGCATTTGAAAATTTTTGAAGGGTTTAAAAAAATCGCTTTGGTTATTAAAAAATTGGATTCCACTAAAACCCAATTTACTCCAGAGGAAGAAAAAAGAATTGATAAAATGGTACAATCGATATTAAACTTTGTTAATACAGATCGAGTTCCTGTTTATTCAACTCAGTTATTGGATGAGTGTAATTCTATTTTGTTAGAATTAGAACTTCCTTCTATCGAGGCTGATTTGAAGGAATTTAAAGATGGATTTTCTTTAATGACGGAGGGCTTGAAAGAAATGCAAAAATTTATGGGTGGATTGAAGCAATCTGAAGATACTGGAATATCTCCATCGGAGTCAGCATCTTCTCCCGATCAACTTCCTAAACCCATCATCGAGAAAATCACGGAACAAAAAAACTGGATTTCTAAGATTGTGAAAGAGCATATTGCTTCTGAAAAAGGCGCTTCGGGTGAAGCCTTGCGTAAAAATTTGGCTGAACATTATGGATTAAAGCCATATCCGGCAACGAAAGAGGATCCTTCGGGGCAAAAGTTTGTTGAAAAATTATTCAGTCTTTCAACCGGCGAGATGCAAAAATTCAATGAGGGAGCTAAAAAAGTTAAAGTGGGGGATACGATCACTTTGAATCCTGATGGAAGTTTGGTGATTGAAACGTCTTCTCCTATTCAGCCTGATCAAGGTGCCGCGGGAGAAAAACTGGCTTCTGCACCCGATGCGGGCGCCCCTTCTGCAGAAAGCGGCTCAATAGAAGACCGTGATGGGAAATCAGCTTCTTTGGGTGCCTCTACCGGGGAAAAAGGTACTACCACCTCGGCAGATGCTGCGGGAAAGCCTGGAAGTACCAATTCCGCCGAAGTGCCTGACATCCCATCCGATGGCGCAGCGGACTTAAAATCTCCGCAAGAAGGCACCGCTGTTTCTAAAGAGGATGAAGTTCCCAAGTCAACTCCTGGCTCTGAAAGCTCTAAAGAAGCTTTAGAAGGAACCAATGAAAAAGCGGCGGAAGCGCTCAAAAAAAGAATTCAAGAGGCGTTCCCTGAAGCCGAGGTGTATTCCTGTAAGATTACCAATGTCATGCCGGACGATATTTCGGCCGTGGATGTCCATACGGAAATCGTTTTGGTGGTGCGAGGCGATGTGTTTCGTATCGGTGGACAAGGAACCGATAATTTGGTCCCGAATTCGCGAGAATCTTCCATCGATAGCGCCTTTTATGCCGTTTCGAAACAAGTTGCGGCCAAATTGGAGCGCGATCGCACGGTGGATCAGCAGAATCTTTCCGCTTATCCTCTCTTTGCCGATCGATTCAAGGATCAGATGAAGGACGCCCATCATATTACCATTTCTCATGAGGAACAGGTTGATGGCGATCAGTTCCGTACGACAATGCATTTGGAGATGACTGTGCGTGGGAAAGTGATCAAAATGGATAAACCCGGTCCTCCTGCTCCCACGCGTGAACAAGCCCTTCGGTCCGCCAGTATGAGGCTTTTTAAGGATCTGCCAAAGGCCTATGATGAGGCTCAAAAAGCTCCACAATCCACCATTCCTTCTGAAATTCCCGAAAAGGATGCGTTCAACCCGGATCAGTTTTTTAGGGATTCCCTTAAAGACAACGGGAATGGATCGGTTGCGTTTGATTTTTATAACCCGAATAAAAAGGAAGTTTATAAAGGAAAATTGGCGAATGGAATGTTGACTTTGGTCGACAAGCGAGGCTTTGTGCTTAGTCTTCCTTTGCGTTATAAGCAAGCTCCCGGCGCGCGCGCGGCCGTGGATGATCAAGGAGGATATTCGGTTTCCGAAGGGCCTCCATCGGTTGGTAGGGGAGAGTATCCTATTCCCGACGGTGATCAGTGGATTGATGTTCGATCTGGGCGTATTGGGATGACGCCAGATGGCCTTCAAAAAATGATGACGGCGGTGATGGCTTCTTTGGAGCCCGATGGAGGTTTGAAGTTGCCTTTTTTATATCCCATTTCGAATAATAAGAAGGGGGTTCCTACTAATGGTAAATTATCCGGCAGTGGGATGCTGCAATTGGGATAGCGGCGGTGCCGTTTATGAGAAGGATTTTTTTTCTGTTTTTCGGTTTCTTACCCATTTTACCGGTATTTTATTTATCGGCTCAATGCTTTTGATTTGTTCTTTAGGTATAAGATAGGGGACAAACATTTCGACTTGTAGATCCGTTTCTTCATTGACCTCAAATGTATCAATTTTTAACCGTGTCATTGGTTTCCTTTCATAATCAAATATATTTTCCATCCGGATTAAAGAAATCACCGGCACATCGCACTCCAAAACGTACATTCGCTTGTGTGGGTTTTCCAGTTGCTCAGAATCGTGGTATCCAACCGAGCGAGCGACAGGTTCATATCCTGAAACGGAGATCGTCAAAGAGCTTTCCTTTTTACCCCAATCGGTGAGTCGTTTCATGATTTCGCCATAGAAGTTCCGCGCATGATCCACATAATGATACCGTTCATCGGGATCCAGACCATCTTGAACCACATGGATTGCGCGCTCCTTTTTTAGAAAACCTTGCGACAGAATTCCAATTTTAGGAATGGATGCTACCTCCTCCTCAGTCAACATCATGCCGCGATAAATGGTTTGTGTTCCTAACTTCTCTGAAAATAGCTGTCTCAACGTAATAACATCTGGAAGTGTTTGGGTTTTTTGCTTTAGGTTGAGTGAAAAGGTAAGAAATTTTTCAAAATTTTGGGCGATCCCCGGATCCGCAAGTAATGCAAGGTATTCCGTACCCAGTTCGGCCTCTATTTTTTGCATCATTTCTTTTATCTGGGGGCCTTTTTCCCGATGGTACGATCGAATGAATAGCTTTTTCATTCGATCTATATTTTTTTGAAAATAGCGGTAGTATTTTTCATTTTCCAACACATTACCTTCGGCCACAAGTTCTTTCGCCAGTTCCACTCGTTCCTCTCTTTCTCTGTCTATAATTTGAAAAATTTCTGTTGCGGATTGAAAATGAGCGAGGTCTTCCAGTGTGATTGTAACCGTCCATGTACAATCCGCCCTATCAGGATCGATGAGATGTTGCCTTCCCTGTGAATCTGTTATTTGGATCACGTCGTAATTTTCGGAGAGCGATCTCAGTTCCATCTTTCCACTCAGTAAACTATACTGAGCGTTGTCTTCGTGTGGGAAGTACTCGACTTCAAATTTTTTCCCCAGATTTTGTGGACCGTAATCCTGTAGATTGGTGTAGTGATTTAATCTTTCATTCCTCCACGGATTGGAATTTTTTTCTTTCTCACCCCCCCCAGTTTTTTGACGGAATAAGCTCTTAACATAATATGTTATTATACAATTTATTATTTTATTTAGCAACCCCTTCCCGTCATGCTTTTGTGGTGGCCGTAGTGGATTTTTACTATTTATGTTAATATCCTCCCGATTTTGTTGATGTTTATCATCGGGGTGTAGCGCAGTTGGCTAGCGCGCCTGGTTTGGGACCAGGAGGTCCTGAGTTCGAGTCTCAGCACCCCGACCATTGAGGTTTTAAATGGAATCCCACATGAACTTGAACCAAGTTCTATAACTATCCGCCATGGGACGACTCACGATGACAAAGATGGTGATGTCGTCGCTTATTTCGGCGAGCCCGGCTCCGGTGAATGATACGACATGGTTGCCGAAAATATCCACCATGGAATTGCTGGAATATTTTTTAGGTAGAAATTTGTATTGATTACCGACCGTTTTTGGAATGTGAGGGAGGTGGCTTTTGACCTCATGGTCAAACAAATGCTTATATTTTATCCCTTGTTTTTTTGCATCGGCCAAGAAGCGTCCAATGAAGGTTTTGAGTTTGGGGTCGAACCAACCGCCTTTAGCTCCTATGAAACACACGTCTTCTCCGACGCGCAAAATATCGCGTAAGTAGTTTTTGAACCCTTCCACTCCTTTGTAAATGTAGGCGGCCTCTTGTTGCGGCGTCGCGTGATAAAGCTTTTCCAATGTCGGAATGCTACGTGCCAGATTGATCCGTTTTTCATCGACCAATTCCATGAGTTTTGCGGGATCGACAGGACGATAAGTATTTTCACCTTTCCCTAATATTTGAAACACCAAGCCCTTTTCGATGAGTCGTTGTACCGCGTCGTACACATTGCGGCGGTGAATTTTGGCATGCAATGAGATTTCCCCAACCCCGGCTTCCCCCGTCTCTAAAAGGGAAATATAGATCTTGGCTTCATTGGGAGAGAGTCCGATGTCGGTGAGGGTTTGCAGGTTCATTGGTTAGAGGGTGTTTAAAAAGTATCTATTTATGATTTTTGTATCTTTTTACGCCCGACGTTGTTGCTCCTCCTAGCCGTATCTTTTAATGATACGCCTTCGTCGTCGCGCCTAGTCGGACATAAAAATTCATTAAAAATCATATTAATCGCTACTTTTTAAATACCCTCTCCTATTATATCAAATTGTGGTGATGAATGCCACCATGTGGTGATATTTGCCACTCGTATAATTTGTTGCATGCTGTGGGCACTACTCACTTTTAACCCCTATTTCCAATGCAACTGCCTGATGATTCTGCGGAACCCACAGATTCTGTTTTTTCTCCTTCGGAAATTATTTCTCGATTACCTGATATTCTCGCGGCATATGCCGCATTATATGTTGGTAGTTTTTTTGGATCTACTAAGCCACTTGGCCTTACCCTCGATGATTATTTAAACTTTGGGAAATCCATTGGAGCGATTAAGTCGTTTGTCCAGATTCTTACGGCTTATGTTGATTCAGGAATCCCCTATGATCCTAATGATGTCATTCGATATGTGGAAAAAATTGAGAATGGACTCCGATTTGCCGAACAAAGAGGCATTGTATTCGAAGATCCCCTTAAGCACGATTTAAATGAGTTGTCTTATATGGCTTTGTGCAGGGCTGGGAAAGAGGCTCAACGGCAAGCCTTAGCTGTTTTGGACAAAGAATCAGTTGCTACAAGTAAACGTGATTTACTGAATTTCCTTTTTGTTGCAGGCAACTTAAAGTATTACTCTAAATCTGGTGTTGAAACCGCTTTTCAATCGATCGGTCGGGTGATGCCTTCCGATTTGGAACAGTCGTTCGAACAATTTCATCATGAGCTGGAGGCTGTTATTCGCACTGCGGAATCTCGTTTGGGTTTAGTTATGAAAAATATTTTTTAACCTTTTTGTCATGCCAGTCCCCGAAGTTCCCCTTGAAAAAATGATTTTTAACCAGCCGCTTACCGTTGAAGAGGTCATTGCTCAGCTCATTGATGCCTTCGAAATTGATGAAGGACTCTAGCGGGTTGTAACCGAAATTTTTCGTGGAACGAATTCTTTATGGAAGGTTCGTTTTGAACTTCTTATTCCTGGTAAGGGCGACGAGTCCCCAGATGTCATTAATATTTGTATTTTTTACCCTAGTGACGAAGCTCCTTTATTTGAAGCTCATACCCTTTATCCTTTTTATAGTGAGTTTCATAAACGGTATCAGCTTCAAACATGGCCAACCCTGGTGGGGGCGTTGACTCCCGAGGAGGAGAAGGAGTTTTTTCAGATTTTGATTTTGAATTGGAATCGTATGGGTTTACACCCTAATCTTCGTATGAACGTAACCAAAGAGTTCGAATGTCGTCGGCGTCAGTTGAGAGCGATCAAAATGGGACTTCTCACTCGTGACGAAGTCTCAATGCTTAAAAATAGGATCGATTTTTCCACTTATCCCTTTGAGCCCGCGCCGATTCGGTATCTAGTGGATCAAGCGATGAGTCATACGCGTATTTCTTTTGAGGAATGGCTTAAATGCAATTCCTTTTTGGACAATGATCTTATCGGGCGTTAATTTCAGGGGTTCTCTTTTTCTTAACCTCGTGGCGCAACACCTAAGAGTACATTGGTGAAATTGGGCATTTCGGGTTCATCCTCATGTGGTGTTTTCAATAAAAATTCTCCTCCTTTTTTCTCTTTCACCCACCCCAAGGCGTGACTTCCCGTATTTAAGAGAGCGGCGTTTTTAACGCCAAATTCTTTGAGGAATTGCCCGATTTTCGTCAGTGTCATCTGTGGATCATCCAATTGTAAGATGCTCCAATCTTTTTGCAGTTGTTTTTTTGCATCAAGGTAGCATCTTTCGATGAGTAAACGGCGTGAGACGATGTTGGTGTCGGAAAAGTGTTGGGGTACTCCATTTTCAACAAGAGTGAAAGCTTGGAATAGGGCTGCACGTATTTTGTGTTGGGGGTGGGCCATCCCATTTGTTTCCCTTTTTGAATTAAAAAGCCATCCGGTTCCCATTCGTTACGATCGCTTGAACGGCACTGATTTCCTTTACAAGAGAAAGCTCCTGCAACTTGTACGATCACTTCCCGATGATTGTTGTGAAGCTGTTCATATTCGGAGGCTCGATAAGAAAAGTTTTCAGGATGGTCTCCGTTGGTAACCATAAGATCAAAAAACCCTCCTTTCTTGGGTTCCATGGTTAATAAGTGCCCTATAGTTTGACCCGATCGAGTGAGAAGGAATTCTTTAAAAGCTCCCCCTCCCGCCAATTCATGGCCGGTCGTTATTTTGAGGTTTCGTTGCCGTAAGGCAGGGGCTATCGTTTCTTGGTAGGTAGGTATGATATACTGCGCTTGATCGGGGGGTGTTTTGCTTGCCGCGGCTAAGTTTTCTGAAAAAAATGTTGTGAGTACAGTTAAGGTTGCTATGCCTGATAATAGGGCTCCACTTTCTTTTAAAAATTCTCGTCGTGTCCACTTATCGATGGTCATTTTGACTTGCTTATTGTCGGGGGGATTAGCCAAATTAAATCATAACATATTTTAAATAAATTGCAAATTGAAACAGTCTCTTTTTTGGATTTTACCTAGTCGATCAATCTCCGAGAGGTTGACAAGGTAGGCTTTATCCAGTCCTCTTTCTTCTATAAAATGAATCAAGCTTCGTGAATCACTGGATTTCAATATTTTGCTGTATTTAAATTCAATCGGAATCAATCCATTTCCTTTTTCTATGATTAAATCCACTTCCGATCCTAATTTGGTTCGATAGTATTTCAAATGCTCAATGGATTCTCCATTTTTTATGATTTCAGAAATGCAAAAACTTTCGAATAATGCGCCACTATCTGCCCTTTTTGAGGGTTCATTGAAGTTGTTACAAAAATAGTTTCGTACTCCGTTGTCTAAGAAATAGGTTTTTGGCATTTTTGAAATTTCTTTATTTTTATTTGTAAAGTAAGGAGGTAAAACTAAAAGTAAAAAGGATTCTTTTAGAATTTCTATATAGTTGGCGACTGTTTTTGTGTCCAAGGCCACTAATCTCGCTAGGTCTGCATGATTGGTTAGGCCGCCATGATTTATTGCTAAGCTCTGCATTAAAAGCTTACAATTTCTTATTTTTTCAACTTTTAGATAGTCCACCAAATCTTTGCTGATGTATAAGTCGAGAATATTTTTGAGCACCTCTTGTTTTTCATTGGGTGGATTTAATACAACATCCGGATACCCTCCGAAAATTAAAAATTCATCGAGTTCTTTGAAGAGTTCAGGTACAAGTTTATGATATTCTTTGGATTGAATACGGGTTAAATTTTTACCTTTTTCAATCAACTCCTCCTTATTTTTGAATCGTAAAAATTCTTCAAAATTGAGCGGGTAAATATGCGTCACTATTTTTCGGCCCGCCAAACTTTCTTGGATGTTATTTTTTATGGTTAAGGATGAGGAGCCCGAAGCAAAAATTTTGATATTGTCATGATGATCATAGATGTTTTTCATGATTTTTGTGAGGTCTTCGTAGTGTTGAAATTCATCCAGAAAAATAAAAAACATTTCCGCTTGGTTTTCCGAATAGCCATTAATTTTTAGTGTATTGATGAAATTTTCGTAGGTTGAAATTTTTTCATAGTTGCTGAAAATATCAATATCCAAAAATAGCCCTCCCCATGTTTTGTGAAGTTGCTTCAATAAGGTTGTTTTACCCACTTGTCGGGGGCCAATCAGAATCGATATTTTTTTTGTTCTTCGCTGTTTGAGTAGCAAATCGAAGCATAATCGTGGGATCATGGGGCATTTTTACTAAAATGGATAACTATATGATTTTAGTATATATTAAATTGGGTAATAAGTCCAATATAGTTTATTCTAAATTGGGGCCCTTATTTTAAAATAGCCCAAATACGATTCCCACGCTCGCCATGCTTGTGGCAACGCCGGCCCATTGAATGGTTTTTTCATTCCATTGTTTTCCTATTAGGCCCAATCCAATTCCTGCGAGGTGGAGAAGTGCCGTACTGAGTACAAATCCTGCGGTGGTGGACGTTAGCGTTTGAACGCCGAGCTCCGCTCCGTGTGCGTAGCCATGAAAAAGGGCAAAAAAGCTTACGATCCCCATTCCGGTCCAGGGTGATATTTTGGTTTTTTTAGTCACAAGAAGGCCAAGAATTAAGGATGAACTTATAATCATTGATTCGACTCCGGCCAGTTGAATATCCGCAAAACTCAACATTCCTCCCATGGTCATTGATCCTATAAATGCCAACGGTAAACCCCATAACGCTTTCCCTTTCGATTGAACCGCCCATAATCCTACCGCAATCATGGCTAATAGGTGATCCAATCCGCTGAATGGATGTAAAAATCCGCTCGCAAAGTTTGCAATTCCATGCCCGGGATGGGCTAATGCCAGTGAGGGAAAAGCCAAAAGCCCTACGATCATCCCTGGCGGAGAGGGAGGGATTCGAACCCTCGGTTCGTTTTCACGAACACACGCTTTCCAAGCGTGCTCCATCGGCCACTCGGACACCTCTCCTTAGGGAACCTGTGAAAAACATACTTACTATTACAATTTTTACCCTTCGGCTGCAAATAATTTCTCCTCTGCGGGGGCCCGCGCTCGGGCGACGTAAAAATCTCATAACGTAACTATATTTTTCACAGGTTCCTTAATCCAATTTTTTTTATCATACTGACTTTACGCGGTTTTTCCAGTCTTTTTCCCAAAAGTTATGGGTTTGAAGTTCTTGGGAATTAATCAGAAATAGAGGTCACTTTGCGGTGCCTCTTTTCTATTAAACTTAGAGTCAAACCTTTAAACCTTACATTTTTTTAATTAAGGTTCGAAGGCAGCGTGTGCAGATTTTTACTCGTTCAAAACATTTGTGCGCCGCATTCCACAGATTCTTCATCACAAGGTTTGGAAGAAAGCGTCGTTTGGTTTTGCGTTGAGAGTAACTGACGTTGTGACCCACGCTAGGTCGTTTGCCGCATTGTTCGCATACTTTTGCCATAGCGCGAGGAGGATACTATGCTCTTTTTGTTTTGGCAAGAGGAACTGTGCATTTGTTTCATTTTGGGTTTGCGCGGAGATCACCCGTGGTTATTTTTTGTAATAAATTTTTTATTTGTCTACTCCTTATTTCATCATTTTTTGAAACTTTTTTGCCTTTGTAGTCGTCTTTATTCATGTCGGATCACCTTGACCCCCTGGAATTCCATCAATTTATTTGTTAAGGTACTCCTGAAATTTTATTTCATTTAAAAATTTTTATTTTTTAATCTTTTAATCAATGAAAAATCTTAAACGATTTTTTAGTTTATGGGCAATGACATCGCTTTTGGTGGTGTCCATTGTTCCTACTGCCCTTGCGGCTCCCGGGGATGTGTTTAATGAGGTCTCCGAAGATGTCACGGTCGATCAGTTTCTTTCGGCTGAGTATTTGCTCATGAGTGAAAGTGGAGAATATTATCGATTGGGATTGGTCTCTTTGGATGTTGAAGAGATGAATTATGTCGGTGGCGCTTTTTATCATAAAGGGGAACTTGGTCCTGTTTTGAATTCTTGGGTCTATGGAACGATGGTGGAAACAACCGACGGGGATGGAAAGGCGGTGGTTCAATTGGATG
>Ga0076332_1039_pt1 | contig 32740 bp, 46 predicted proteins | sample RifGroA2_FD_67839 | JGI IMG/M metagenome (GOLD analysis project Ga0076332, IMG submission 67839) | Peregrinibacteria bacterium GW2011_GWA2_44_7 | reverse complement strand
AAAAGTGGCTGCAGCCAGTTCGGGGCAAGTCTTTTTGGCGGAAGGAGACGGTGTGGTTTCTTCAGTGGATGCCGACCAAATCACCATCATGTATGACAACGGAAATAAAAAAGTCTACAGCCTCACCACCTATTACCGTTCCAACCAAGCCACCTGTTATCATCAACGAGCGAAGGCGGTAAAAGGACAAAGAGTCAAAAAGGGCGATCTGTTAGCGGATGGTGCCTCAACCGACGAAGGCGAATTGGCCTTGGGACAAAATGTCCTTGTGGCTTACATGAGCTGGGGAGGTTATAACTTTGAAGATGCGGTTATTATTTCGGAACGAATGATCCGCAAAGATAAATTCAGCTCGGTACATATCGAAACCTTCATTGTGGATGTTCGCGATACCAAGCTAGGCCCCGAGATTGTGACTCAAGATATTCCCAATGTGGGAGAAGCGAGACTCAAAGATTTGGACGAACTGGGTATTGTACGAATCGGAGCAACGGTTCGAGAAGGAGATATCCTTGTTGGTAAAATCACACCCAAAGGAGAAACCGAACTCACTCCGGAAGAAAGACTTCTGAGAGCTATTTTCGGGGACAAGGCTCGCGACGTGAAAGACACTTCACTCCGACTCCCCGGTGGAGAAGGAGGTAAAGTGGTAAAAATGGAGATCTTCAATCGGGACAACGGAGACGAATTATCGACCGGAGTCATACAACAAATCCGTGTCAGTGTGGCACAAACGCGAAAAATTGAAGTGGGAGATAAAGTCGCTGGACGACACGGAAATAAGGGAGTCGTTTCCATCATCGTTCCGGCCGAAGATATGCCCTATCTTCCCGATGGAACCCCGGTAGACATGGTCTTAAATCCCCTGGGTGTGACCAGTCGTATGAATATCGGACAAATCTTGGAAACCCATCTGGGTTGGGCGTGCAAAGAACTCAATATAAAAGTGGCCACTCCAGCATTAAATGGAGCCACCACTGAAAAAATCGAAGAAAAACTTCTAGCAGCAGGATTGCCGAAAGATGGAAAAGTCCAACTCTACGATGGATGCAATGGAGAACCGTTTGACCATAAAACAACGGTGGGAGTGGCTTACATGATGAAGCTCAATCACCTTGTTGAAGATAAAATCCACGCTCGCTCCGTAGGACCCTACTCTCTTGTCACGCAACAACCTTTGGGAGGAAATGCCCAACATGGAGGTCAGCGTTTCGGTGAAATGGAAGTATGGGCCTTGGAAGCCTATGGTGCCGCACATACACTGCAAGAAATGTTGACCATCAAATCGGATGATGTGTACGGAAGAGCCAAAGCATACGAGTCCATCGTAAAAGGAGAACCGATTCGAAAACCTCGAACACCGGAATCCTTCAACGTGTTGATCAAAGAATTGGAAAGTCTATGTCTCAATGTGGATCTTATTGAAACCGATAAGCCCATTATTGAAGAAGACGAATACATTGAAGCGATAGCGGAAGAAGAAGAGCTTGGCTTGATCACTGCGGAAAATGAAAATTTATCCGGAGAAACGGAAGTATTCGATAAATTCGAAGCGGAAAAAGAAGGAATTCAAGAATTGGATGAGTTGGACTTGGATAGTGAAAAATTAGAGGAAGAGCCACCGGAAGATTTCTTAGAAATAGAAGAAGAGCAGGCTTAAGCCTTTGTATAAAACCCAATTTATACTCATTTATATATTCTAAACCCATTCATAATGCGCAGTGTAAATAAAGTTATTTTACTGGGAAATGTAACACGCGATCCACAAGTACGTAGCACTCAAAGCGGCCAAATGGTTTGCACCTTCGGAATCGCCACAAATCGAGAATGGATCACGTCGGACGGACGACAACAGGGTTCCGCCGAATACACGGAAGTGGTGGCATGGGCTAAATTGGCCGATATCTGCAAAAAATACATCCGAAAAGGAAAATTGGTGTACGTGGAAGGATACCTAAAAACTCGAAGCTGGGACACGCCAGAAGGCATTCGTCGCTTCAAAACGGAAGTGGTCATTCAGGATATGATCATGGTGGGGCCCCGAGAAGATCGAGGTGACGAAGGATTTGAAGAAGCCGTAAGGGAGGCTCAAATGGACGAACCCATTTATGACGATATGGACAGCCCTTTACCCTCGGAAATGGACCAGGAAATGAGTGCTCCAAAAGAAGCCGCTTCTCCTGCTCCATCCTCCTCGAATCTTATTGATAAAGATTTGGGCCTTTAATCACTCGATCATTAACCCCTATTTCTACTATGTCTAGCGACAAACTGCCGATCGATTTTAATGGCATTGCCATTTCGGTCGCATCTCCGGAAGAAATTTTATCCTGGTCTCACGGCGAAGTAAAAAAGCCGGAAACGATCAATTACAGAACTCAAAAACCGGAACGGGATGGTTTATTTTGTGAAAAAATATTTGGTCCGACAAAAAACTGGGAATGTTATTGCGGAAAATACAAACGAATCCGTTATAAAGGAGTTATTTGTGAAAAATGTGGAGTGGAAGTCACTCGATCTATTGTACGACGAGAAAGAATGGGGCATATCAAATTGGCCGTACCGGTGACTCATATCTGGTTCCTTCGCTCCACCCCGAGTCGAATTGGTCTCTTGCTGGATCTTCCGGTAAAAACCTTGGAGCAGGTGGTATACTTTGCGGCTTACGTCGTAACGGAAGTGAATGACAAAGCAAAGGAAGAAACCTTTGAACAGTTGAAAGAAGAATTTCAATCCTACAAGCAAAAAATCCAAAAAGAATTCAAGGAAAAATTCAGCGGAGTTAAGGATGAAAAAGAACGTCAAAAAATAGAAAAAGAAATGGCGGGAAGTGTGGAGGATCTCACCGAACAGCACAATGTGGCAAAAGACGAACTCAATTCCATAAAAATCGGGCAAGTTTTCAGTGAATTGAATTACCGAGAAATGTCAATGAAGTTCGGACATGTGTTCAAGGCTGGAACCGGAGCGGAATCGTTACGTGATGTCATCAAAAACCTCGATCTCGCCAAACTGAAAGAAGAAATCGAAGTCACACTGAAAAAAAGCAGCGGCCAAAAGCATAAAAAAATCATCAAACGCTTGAAACTCATCGGAAGTTTCATGAAAGCCAAGATCAAGCCGGAATGGATGGTTTTAACGGTATTGCCCGTTATTCCACCCGACTTGCGCCCGATGGTTCAATTGGACGGAGGTCGTTTTGCCGCTTCGGATCTCAACGATCTGTACCGTCGCGTCATCAATCGAAACAACCGATTGAAAAGATTGATGTCGATCGGAGCCCCTGAAGTGATCTGCCGCAATGAAAAACGTATGCTTCAAGAAGCGGTGGATGCACTTTTGAACAACAGTGCCCGTCAAAGTCGCGCTGTTTTCAATTCGGGAGATAAGCGAAAGCTCCGCTCTCTTTCCGATATGTTGAAAGGAAAACAGGGACGCTTCCGTCAAAACTTACTTGGAAAACGTGTGGACTACTCCGGTCGTTCCGTGATTGTGGTGGGACCAAAACTCCGGCTGCATCAATGCGGACTGCCAAAGACCATGGCGCTTGAGCTGTTCAAGCCCTTCGTTATTGGTCGTTTGATTGCCGAAGGCTACGCGCACAACATCAAAAATGCCGAACGATTGATCACGGGAAACAAACGAGAAGTATGGGATATCCTTGAAGAAATCACCAAAGATCACTACGTGCTCTTGAACCGTGCGCCTACCCTTCACCGTTTGGGAATACAATCATTTCAGCCGGTATTGGTCGAGGGTAAAGCCATCATGGTTCATCCCCTGGTATGTGCCGCCTTCAATGCGGACTTCGATGGAGATCAAATGGCCGTTCACGTTCCGCTTTCTAAAAAGGCTCAAGAAGAAGCGCAAGGCCTCATGCTTTCCGCCAATAACCTTCTCAAACCTTCCGCAGGAGAACCTATTGTGAGTCCTACGCAGGACATGGTGCTGGGATGTTACTTCCTAACCCAAGTCCATGCCGGAAAAACGGGCGAAGGAATGGTTTTTTCCGACGAAAAAGAAGCTTTAACGGCGCACGAACTGGGCTATGTGCAGTTGCAAGCGATCATCAAAGTACGGGTCAATGGAGAAATCATTGAAACCTCGGTTGGGCGTTTGATCTTTAATGAAATCCTGCCGGAAGGACTCCCCTACATCAATAAAGCGGTCACCAAAAAAGTTCTCCTGGAGATCATTGAAGATTCCTACAATGCCCTCGGAACCGAAGTCACGGCCTACGCGTGCGATGCCATCAAAAAAGTAGGATTTGAGTACGCCACCAAATCGGGAATCTCGATTGCGGCAGCAGACATGGTCATCCCCAAAGAAAAGGGGAAAATAATTGAAATTGCTTCCGAAGTGGTGAAAACGATCAACAATCAATATTGGAAAGGATTGGTCACCGAACGGGAACGATACCATCAAACCATTAAAATATGGGCGGGTGCCAAATCGGAAATTGCCAGTTATCTGGTCAACAGTTTCTCGGAAGAAAATGATATTCTTTACTCTGTTGCCTCCGGAGCCCGTGGTAACTGGGGACAAATCACTCAGCTTTGCGGAATGAAAGGACTCGTCGCCAATCCCGCAGGAGAAACGATCGAATTGCCGATCAAATCCAACTTCAAAGAAGGATTTAGTATTCTTGAATACTTTATTGCAACCCATGGAGGCCGAAAAGGAAAATCGGATACCGCGCTCAAAACCGCGGAAGCCGGATACCTCACTCGCCGTTTGGTGGATGCCGTACAAGATTTGGTCATCAAGGAAAAAGATTGTGGATCCGAAGAAGAACTTTTTGTGAGCCGAGAACAAAGTGAACGCATCGGAGAAGAGTTCGGTCGACGCATTTACGGTCGTGTATTGGCACGAGATTTGATTGATTCAAGCAAAAAAGTAGTGGCCAAACGAAATACGGAAATCGAAAAAGCACTCATCCGAAAAATTGAGGAACTTAAAATCAACGAAGTGTATGTTCGTGGCGTAATGAGCTGCCGAACAAGAAACGGAATTTGTCAGATGTGTTACGGCAGAGATCTGGGAACCAACAAACCCGTAGAACCGGGTACGGCGGTTGGAATTATTGCGGCCCAAAGTATCGGTGAACCGGGAACGCAGTTGACCATGAGAACCTTCCACATGGGAGGTGTGGCGGAAGGAAGCGACATCACTCAGGGTTTAACGCGCGTGGAAGAATTAGTGGAAGCTCGCCCCCCAAAAGCTCCCGCCATTCTGGTGAAACACAAAGGGCATGCCAAAGTGGTCCGCAAAGGTAAGTTCACTGAAATCTCAATCATTAGCGATGAAGCCGTTGAAAAAGCTTACATGCTTCCGGAGGGAGCAACCGTCAACTTTAAAGTGAAAGCTTCGTTCAAGGCAAAAGATGTATTAGCAGAAAATCCTCAAAATAAAATGACCGTCAAGGCCGAAGAAAATGGCGTCATTGTTAAGATTGAAAAGGATAAAATCATCATTGTCAGCGATGAAGCCGTAGAGGAATTATACAAAATTCCGGCCGAACGCTCGGTCATGGTTAAAAATGATGAATTGGTTTACCCGGGACAGGGACTCAGTAGCGGCCACAAAAATTTGCGTGAATTGATGGTCTTGGTCGGAATCAACGAAACCCAACGTTACATTCTGGATGAAGTTCAAGGAATCTATGCGTCACAGGGACAAAAAATCAATGATAAACACATTGAAATTATTGTACGGCAGATGTTCTCAAAAGTACGCATTCAGGATACCAACGATACGGAATTCCTACCGGGCGAACTGGTGGACTTGATTGTGTTCTCGGAAGCCAATGAAAAAGCGAAAAAAGCAGGTGGTAAAGAAGCCACAGGAGAGCGTTTACTGCTCGGACTGACTCGGCTCTCTCTAACCACCGATAGCTGGCTTTCCGCCGCATCGTTCCAAGAAACCATCCGTGTTCTCGTGGAAGCGGCAACCACCAAGAAAATCGATTACCTGGAAGGATTGAAGGAAAATGTCATCATCGGAAAACTAATTCCGGCAGGTGCCACCTACCGTCGTATGCACCATATTCAGGAAGTGAATGCCGAAAACTAGACCGTATAATGAAAAAAACCTTGCATCTCATCTAAAAATCGATTAAATTCCATCCACAACTAATTGAATATTCATGCCAACCATTAACCAACTCGTCCGAAAAAGTCGCCAAACTCCGAAGCGAAAAAGTAAATCGCCTGCACTTCAGAGAATATTCAACACTTTAAAAAATCGTTCTCTTTCATTGGGATGTCCTCAAAAAAGAGGAGTTTGTGTGAAAGTCACCACCATGACCCCTAAAAAACCGAACTCTGCGCTCCGTAAAATTGCCCGTGTTCGCCTCACCAATGGAATGGAAGTGAATGCGTACATTCCCGGTGAAGGTCACAACTTACAGGAACACTCGGTGGTATTGATCCGTGGAGGAAGAGTAAAAGATCTTCCTGGTGTCCGCTACCATATTGTTCGGGGCACACTCGATACGCAAGGGGTGGCCAATCGCAAACAGGGAAGATCGCTTTATGGAGCTAAAACACCGAAAGCTAAATAATTTCTTTACGTCATAAATCTTACTCGCATGAACCGACGCACCGCCACTCACGTACCGGAGGGATCCACTCCCCTTCAAGAAAAATTCGTAAACTACATCATGCAGCAGGGCAAAAAAAGTATTGCTCGTCGTATTTTCAAAGACACCATGATGGAGATCCAAAAGAAGGGGCATGCCAATCCTGAACTTCTTTTTGAAAAAGCCATTGAAAATGTGCAACCCACCATGGAGGTTCGGCCGAAACGAATTGGGGGAGCGGTCTATCAAATCCCAATGGAAGTAAAAACCAATCGACGCATCATGCTTTCCTTTCGCTGGATTTTAGGTATGGCCGAATCCAACAAAGCATTCGCTCACTACGCACGATACTAAAAAGTATTGGAATCACAACTTGCACTACCAAAAGCCCACTCGAAAAAGTGGGTTTTTTCTAAAAAATGGTGATCCAATCGGAATTCAAATTTTAAACGGCCTATTAGGAGCTATTTTCTATGGCTTCCCTGTTAGCCAACAGCTCCCCCAAGACATTTCCCTAAATAAAAACACAATTTACAGATAATCAGAGGGCATTCCACCCTCTTTTTCTTTGTATTGCAAGAAACATCGGTTAAAATGGATTAAATTCAAAAAAATCTTTTAGTATTTCCGATTTAACCTTCCTCTTCATGTCCAAATCCAAAAATAGATTAATCCTATTAGCCTTCATCGTCGGCCTTATAAGCTTATCCTTTTTAGGATGCCTAAAAAGCGGAAAACTTTCGGAAGTGGAATACAACAACGCCATCGTTGAAAAGCTCAATCTAACTTCGGGCGCCATTGAAGAAACCACAACAACCTACGATAATAGTATTCCCAATATTGTGACGGAAGATTCAGAGATTGATGCCACCTCGTTACAAACAACAAGTCAATCCGCGGCAGAAAAAATTGCGTTATCGGAGGAGGTGCTTACCCTAAAAAGCAAAAATAGCGACCAAGAGGAAGCCGTAAAAAGTGAATTTCAAAACTATCTTGCGTTAGCCGAAGAATACTTGAAAGCCTATGATGAGATGCTAACCTATTACTCGGCCAACACTTTCAAAGAAAATCTGGATGATGTAGCGACCTACGACGAAAAACTTCACATCCAATACAACAAATTCATTGAATCCAACAATAAACTGGTGGATATTTTGGCCGATTACGTCGAGTAAAAGGGGTTAAATTTTCCAATGACAATAGGTCAAAAATGAAAAACAGGGTTCAGGCACCTGTTCCATTTTTTAGCACTCAAAAGCATAGGTTTGGCATTTAGCGTTCGCTGGAGCATTGAAACTAGCTTTTTAAATAAGGCCTATTTCGAATTTCAAGCTCTCTCAATTCAGGGTAAGTTTATTGACCAATAATTTTATTTATGTTATTATAATAAAATTTAGAATATTAATGATTTAATCCAAGTCATCATGGCCATAAAAACTCCTGATTCAGAAGAATATCGAGATAGAAGTAAAACCCTTCCCGAAATACCTGATAACGATACCGTTAATAAAGAGCGGAAAAGATTGATTGGATACCCTCCATTGTCCCTTCCGCTGTCGTTCAAGGGATGTTTGGTGATCCTGAATTAAAAAAGAAAATCTATTTAAAAGGAAAAGAATGGGCGACAGGGAAAGATGATCGAAGGATTGCGCGAATCGCTGGCTGGGCCATATTAGCGGCATCGGCCAACACAGAGGAAGAAAGAGCAGAAGCGTATGGGATTGTAATGGGTAAAATGGATACTCCACACATTGATATGGCGGCCAATGTAAAAATTGCAGCGGCAATTTTAGCCAATGAAGCCCAAAAACAAGAGCTCTACCGTATGTCTTCCGAAGAACATGAAAAAACTCAGTATTGGGATATCCACGGAGGAGCTCTTATTGCAATGGCTATCACCGCTCCCACAGGAGAAGAACGATCTAAAATTTATCAAATCGCCAACGAGCGATTGAAAAAAGGATACAATCATCGATACACCAAAAAAGACATGCTTGTGATGGCATTAACGGCACAAACCGAAGAAGAAAAAAATAAAGCCTTTAAACTAGCGGAAGAATATAGTGATACAAAAAAATACCACAACTTCGTGAATGGATGGGCCAATATTTCATTGGGAATTTTGGGAAGCAAGGATAGAGACCTTGCCATCAAGAGCGTTGCTGCCCTCATAGAACAAAATGATTAAGGGCGCATTTTCCCTGCCCCTTTAACTCGCTAAAAGCTACTAGCCAAGCCGGCTTGACTTTGAAGTATGAGTCTCTATAATTTGCCAGAACGTATTCGAGATCTAACAATGAGATGACTTTTGCAGGATTTTTGTGTCAGGCTAGGCGCGACGACGAAACCCTATCAATAAAACGATAAGGTAAGGAGGCGCAACAACGCATGACGCAAAAAGACAAAAAAGCCACTCAATGGGAGATCTCGAATACGTTCTAAGCTTATTCCTTGAGTCAAATAACCCACTTCAAATGTCAGACGACCACATTAGCGATCTTACCAAACTACGCAATATCGGAATTTGTGCCCATATTGACGCCGGAAAAACAACGACAACGGAACGTGTTCTTTTCTATACCGGAAAAAGTCATAAAATCGGAGAAGTACACGAAGGAGCCGCCACCATGGACTGGATGGAACAAGAACAAGAACGTGGAATCACGATCACTTCCGCCTGCACCACATGTTACTGGACTCCAACCCATCCGGGGTCGGTGAAACATCGTATCAACATCATCGATACTCCGGGACACGTGGACTTCACCGTTGAAGTGGAACGTTCCCTGCGCGTACTCGATGGAGCCGTGGTGCTATTTGATGGATCCCAAGGAGTGGAACCTCAATCCGAAACCGTCTGGAGACAAGCAGACAAATACAATGTGCCTCGCATCGCCTTTGCGAACAAAATGGATAAAACCGGAGGAGATTTTTACATGACCCTCACCTCGATTCATGAACGGTTGAATAAGAATGCCGTTGCGGTGCAACTTCCGATCGGAGAAGAAAGCAACTTCAGTGGAATCATCGATATTATCGAACGCAAGGCGTATAAATTTGAAGGAAAATTCGGAGAAATCATCGTGGACATTGAAATTCCGGAAGACATGAAAGCTAAAGTGGAAGAGTACCGACACATCCTGGTGGAAAAAGTCGCGGAACAGGACGAGCAACTCATGGAGAAATACCTCAACGAAGAAGAAATATCGATCACTGAAATTAAAAAAGTTCTTCGAAAAGCCACCATTGACGTTCGCCTTATTCCTGTTTTTTGTGGAACCGCACTTCAAAACATGGGAGTTCAATTGGTCTTGGACGGAGTCGTGGACTACCTCCCCTCTCCTTTGGATATTGAAGCCGTGACCGGAATAAATCCCGACACCGATCAAGAAGAAAAACGAGCAGCGAAAAATGACGCCCCTTTCTCGGCACTGGCCTTTAAAATCGCCACCGACCCCTTCATTGGTAAGCTGTGTTTCTTCCGAGTTTATTCGGGAACACTCCAAGCCGGAAGCTATGTGTACAACTCGACCACGGGTGAAAAAGAACGTATCAGTCGATTGGTTCAAATGCACGCCAACTCAAGGGAAGAAATCAAAGAAGTCCAAGCCGGAGATATTGCCGCCGCCGTGGGTTTAAAAAGAACTTTTACGGGACATACGCTTTGCGAAGAGGGTAAACCTATCGTTTTGGAAGCGATCGAATTCCCCGAACCCGTGATCTCGATCGCCATTGAACCGAAAACAAAGGCCGATCAAGAAAAAATGGGAATCGCCCTCCAAAAACTATCCGAAGAAGATCCCACCTTCCGGGTTCATACGGATGAAGAAACCGGACAAACCATCATCGCGGGAATGGGAGAACTTCATTTGGATATCATTGTGGACCGCATGCGTCGCGAATTCAAAGTCGAAGCCAATGTCGGTAAACCTCAAGTGGCCTACCGAGAAACGATTCAAAAAGAAGTGGAAGAGGAAGAAAAGTACGCCAAACAAACCGGTGGTCGTGGTCAATTCGGACACGTTCTCATGCGTGTAGGCCCCAATGAAACCGGAAAAGGATTCGAATTCATCAATGCGGTGGTGGGAGGTAAAATTCCTCGAGAGTTCATTCCCGCCGTTGAAAAAGGAGTTACGGAAGCACTCACCCGCGGAATCATTGCCGGATATCCGGTGGTGGACGTCAAAGTCGAACTCTACGATGGGTCGTACCATGATGTGGACTCCTCCGAAATGGCGTTCAAAATTGCAGGATCGATCTGTTTCCAAAATGCCGCTAAAAAAGCGAGTCCTATCTTGCTTGAACCCATAATGATGGTGGAATCCATTACTCCCGAAAACTACATGGGAGATGTGATGGGAGACCTCAATTCCCGCCGAGGACAAATTCAAGAAATGGGCGATCGTGGAACGGCTAAATTCGTTCGCGCCAAAGTGCCTTTGGCGGAAATGTTCGGCTATGCCACCGACCTTCGTTCCATGACCCAAGGACGTGCCAACTACAGCATGGAGTTCGCCAGCTATGAAAAAGCACCGAACAACATCGTAGAAAAAGTCAAAGAAGAACGAGGGATAAAGAGCTAAATTTAAAAGGGGGAAGCCTTCCCTCTTTCTGTACTTTTTTTCTTGCAACGAAAAGGCAATTCATTTATAGTCGTTGCGCGCTTATTCTAAACATTTAATATCATAACCCAACAGCAATGGCAGACCTTTTCCAACGTACCAAGCCTCACGTTAATGTGGGAACCATTGGACACGTCGACCATGGTAAGACGACTCTAACCGCCGCCATGACGATTGCCGCCAATAAACTTTTCCCAGGAGGAGTAAGAAAAGCGGTCACCTACGATCAAATCGCTAACGCTCCGGAAGAACGTGCCCGTGGTATCACCATTGCCACTTCTCACCAGGAGTATGAAACCGCTAAGCGTCACTACGCTCACGTTGACTGTCCAGGTCACGCCGATTACATCAAAAACATGATCACCGGTGCGGCTCAAATGGACGGCGCCATCCTTGTAGTTTCTGCCGCTGATGGACCTATGCCTCAAACTCGGGAACACATCCTCTTGGCTCGCCAAGTGATGGTCCCTTCCATCGTGGTCTTTATGAACAAAATGGATATGGCCGATCCGGATATTGCCGAACTATCCGAAATGGAAGTACGCGAATTGCTCACCAAATACGGATTCCCCGGAGACGATGTACCTATCATCAAGGGTTCCGCCCTCAAAGTGGTTGAAAACCCAGACAGCGAAGAGGCGCTCAAACCAATGCGCGAACTGTTCGAAGCACTCGACAATTACATCCCAGATCCCATTCGTGAACTCGACAAACCTTTCCTTATGCCAGTGGAAGACGTGTTCTCAATCAAAGGTCGTGGAACGGTTGCCACGGGTCGTATCGAACAAGGTGTGGTCAAAATCAACGAAGAAGTTGAAATCGTGGGAGTAAAAGACACTCGAAAAGTGATCGTCACGGGAGTTGAAATGTTCAAAAAACAATTGGATCAAGGACAAGCCGGAGACAACGTGGGTCTCTTGCTCCGAGGAATTGAACGTGAAGAAATTGAACGTGGACAAGTTATCTGTAAACCGGGATCCATCACTCCTCATACGGAGTTCGATTCCGAGGTATACGTCTTGGCCAAAGAAGAAGGAGGACGACACACGCCTTTCTTCAAAGGGTACAAACCTCAATTCTACATCCGAACCACGGATGTAACCGGAACCATCGAACTTCCTGAAGGAGTTGAAATGGTGATGCCTGGAGACAACATCAAGATGAAAGTCATGTTGGGAGCCAGCATCGCGTTGACCGAAGGAACTCGGTTCGCCATCCGTGAAGGAGGTCGTACCGTTGGAGCCGGAGTCGTCACCAAGATCTTGAAATAGTTCGAGCTTAAAGACAAACATTAAAACCGCCTTTTACCTGAAATAGGAAAGAAGGCGGTTTTTTTTATACGACTCCATCAAATTTCCAATAAATATGAAACTCCGTAGAATGGCGAGGCCATTCCAGTAAACGACCAGAAAAAATAGAAAAATACTGTCTGCCATCAAAAAATAGCCTCACATATTGACCTTCTTGTATTCCATAAACAGAAAACGTTCCGGGATTGATTGATCTTAATCGAACGCCATTCATGAATTCGGGGGGGAAAGGTCCATTAAAAGGAACAGGTTTTACTCTAGAAATATAATCACCAAGGGTTGCTGAAACCTCCCGCACAAATTGAACCAATTCCTCGGAAGTGGAAATCTGAGCCAACGCTTGGTCGAAACAACCTGTTTCTCTAAGAAAGTTCTCAAAAGAAACATCGCTTTCAATAGGTGAATTGACAATCATTTCTTCTAAAGATTTTCCAGGGTCGCCATCAAGGGCCATAGGCTATGCTTAATATATGAATGACTGTAATCGTGACATGCAAAGGGGTCAAGCGGTTGGAACGATGGAGTCACCAAGATCTTAAAATAAGATCACATTCAAATGGATTGGCTGAGAAGAAGCTGGGCTATTTTTTTGAATTGAATTGGAGATTAAAAATACACCTTGCGGCTTTGTAACTCTTCAACCATAGCTCTAAAAAAGGCGGGCTTTTCGTTCCAATTCTCTTCCCTTGAGTTTCGAACCCAATCGATCAAATCTTGTGTGTCATAATCTCGTACTTGGTCCCTCGACTTCGTGAGCGAATAAGGAGAGACACGAAGCGAGAGTATTTTTTAAAACGTGGGTGATAATAAAAATCCCGATATATCTGGCGGAAAACCCGGAGAAGAAGGCAAAGATCGAGATAAAAAAGATTGCAATACACCAAGCATTTCATCGGATTCAGGGAACTCAGGACGATCCTCTCGTTTGGTATAGGTTGGCTCAGCGTTAGGAATTTCTTCGGGCTCATCAAGACGTTTCTTGGTTCTGAAATCAATAACTTTTCCCATAATGCGTTAATTTATAATAATAAAAGGTTGATTTATAAATGATAGCCGCAAAAGGGTCAAGAAAAATGCAAAAAAAATCTCGTCGCGCGGCGTAAAACGGCTCATGCTCCATTGACTTTATAAATATATTCCGCTAAAAAGCTTACACAACAAAATGAATCCTTTGCTTTTAAAGTATTCCTCGCCCTTCGCCTCACCGCGTAGGAGCGGGACACCTCGACACACAAAAAATGACACTCGGCTACTGCGAGCTGTCAGGTGATTCTCAAAAAGAATACCACCAACTGTATCGAGGCAACTCGGTCGATTTATCAATTCGCATTCATCATTTTTTAACCTCATTTCCAAAATGGCCACCAAAAAAGGAGAAGGCAAAGCCGGAAAATCCACGGCGGGCAAACAACGCATTCGCATCAAAATCAAAGCATTCGATCATAAGGTCATCGATGACACGACTAAAATGATCATTGAAACGGCGGAACGGAGTGGGGCCATTATTTCCGGACCGATTCCCCTACCGACTCACATCGAAAAATTCACGGTCAATAAATCCACCTTCGTTCACAAAAAATCACGTGAACAGTTCGAAATTCGAACGCACAAACGATTGATCGACATCACCGACAGTACACCCAAAACCATCGAATCCCTCACCACGCTCAGCCTTCCAGCCGGGGTGGACATTGAAATCAAAATGATCACGGAGTAAAACAATGGGTGTCTACAGGTTTTAATTTTAACTTCCAGCCCATGAATTCACATCTCAATAATGCGCTCAGGGAACTAAAATCAGCAGGCGCACAGGGCTTACCCAGTAGCGAGTCGGTTGAAAAAGCAACCAATGGAAAAAAATGGAGTGGGAAAAAGGCCAATGAAGAGGAATGGGAACTCGTCAAAAACAACAACGAGAGCTACAACTGCCGTTGCTAGAATAAAATGATTCACAAGAGTCATAAAAATAGATCATGCTTGACATGGTCTATTTTTTATATTTAAATAAAATCCATCATTTTCTAAAAAACACTATGGCACAAACAAACGAAGAAATGAGCCAACCGGAAGTGTCGAAATTGACCGCGCACTTCTTGGAGTTAATGGATGACGACTATGCTCAGCAACAATGGGAAAGAAGGAGTAGGAGCGAAACGGCCATGAAGGCTTTTATTCTTGAAAACCTTTGTCCGAACAGCGAAAAATTAACACATCTGTACGAACAGATGATTGGAAATCAAATTTTATTTGAATTGAAACAAGCCCGGAAAAAAAACATACTCGAGCTATTGGAAAGAAAAACTCCTCTTGAATTGAGATCGTTGAGCAAGTCGGTCGAGCTGTTGGAGCCCTTTAGTGAAAACCCCTTCAAGGAGGATATGGCCAATCCCCTCCTTGAAGCCATCGCAAAAACACAACCCAAGCCGAACGAATCAAAAAAGTCTAACCCCATAACGGAAAAAGAGATGAAAGAGGTGGTCGCATCAAACCTATTTTCCAGCATAGAAGAAGCAATCGCACTCTATTTTAAAATTTTACAATACCAATCCCCCAAACAATACAACCGCCTCATGCATATGGATGAAGCACAGTTGGAATGGTGGTATAAGCAAGGCGGAGTCTATCAAGAAGTGAGAATGTTGCGACTTGTAAAAGAAGAACCCCAAAAACCAAGTCAAACCCCTTCGCCCGAAGTGGAATCCCCTCAAAGGGACCGCCGCCCCCCAGCCTCCTCCGGTCAAAAAAGAAGAGAAGCACCAAAGGCGACCATGGCGGATTGGAATCGTGCATTTGAAAAAGCCTCACAAGATGCCAATCAAGAACTTGAAGCCGCGAGAAAGAGAGTAGAATCAGCAGAAAAAAATCTAGGACGAGCAATAAACGATGTGCTCCACGAATTAGAAAACCGGCGGCTTGCGCGGCACTCTGCTGGGTGATATATTTTATGTAGCTATGATGTTTGGAGTTTACGAATTTGTTCGCAACTGGAAAGAGCAGCCAGCTTAGGAAGAAAAGCACTTGGATGGCTCGAAAAAAGGGTGAATAAGCAAGGAAAATAACTCACTGCAATCTGTAAATAAAAAAGAATGAAAAAGGCTTGACTGTGAAAAATGAAATCGCTAATCTAGTCGGGCTTACAAATTTGTTATTCCACCGCGATGCGGCGGAGAAAGTCGAGGTCAGGAGGAATTCATTCTCTCCGCTACGATCAAAGCTTTCCATTATTAACCTCTTCCACCAATGCCGGGAATTCTAGGCAAAAAAATTGGAATGACACGTCTCATTCAAGACGACGGTCGCGTGATCCCCTTGACGGTGGTCCAGTGTGAACCCAACCAGGTCACGCAGGTCAAAACCACTGAAAAAGACGGATATCCGGCGGTAGTCTTGGGATTTGGCTCGTTCCAAAAACCAAAAAAGACAAGACCTTTCCGTTTTCAACGGGAATTCAAGCTCATTGACGTTAATGGAGAAATGAAAAAGGGAGACGAAGTCAAAGTCGACATCTTTGAAGACGGAGAGGAAGTAAAGGTAACCGCCTTCTCGAAGGGGAAAGGGTTTGCCGGTGTTATCAAGCGTCACCATTTCCGCAGTGGACCATCTAGTCACGGTTCTCATCACCACAGAGAGCCCGGCTCGATCGGTATGTGTGCCAAACCGGGACGTGTATTAAAAGGAAAGCGGATGCCGGGGCACATGGGTAACGAAAAAGTAACCCTTGGTTATGCAAAAGTTGTTTATGTGAATCTAGAAAAGAATCTTGTCGGGATCAAGGGGCCAATTCCGGGAGGGAATGGCGAACTGGTCATCATACGCAAAAAATCCAAATAATCTATTTCATTCAACGTTTCCAGATCATGAAAGCTCACGTATACACTCAAACCGGTGAAGACAAAGGAGAAATAGATCTCAATCCAGAAATCTTTGGAATAAAAATGAATAAAGGATTGGTTCACGACTACCTTCTTTTGCAGCAAGCCAACCTAAGACGCCCCATCGCTCACACCAAGACCCCGGGCGAAGTGAGTGGTACAGGAAAGAAGCCGCACAAGCAAAAGGGGACGGGGAAGGCCCGCCTCGGATCAAAGCGAAGTGTGCAACAAAGGGGTGGTGGTGTGGTTCATGGACCAAGGAGTAATCGAAATTTCTCTGTGATGATGCCTCAAAAACAACGACGAAAAGCACTATTCTGTTTGTTGTCCGACAAAGCAAGGAATACTGAAATTATCGTCCTGGAAAGTTATGACAATAAAAAAATAGGAACCAAGGACTTTGCGGAAATGCTTAAAAAGCTTCCGATTGAACGAAATTCCCTTGTGGTTATTGCGGAAAAAAATGAAATCATTCAAAAATCATCTCGAAACTTAAGTCGTTCGAAAACCATTCTTGCCAACTACCTAAATCCAAAAGATTTACTGGGCTACAAGACCCTGGTTGTATTGAAGGACTCTCTGGAGAAAATAGAAGAAGTGTTCCTTAAGAAGAAAACTAAAGTCTCTTAATTTATTGCCCAATGAATTTCAATCATTTCATCATCAAACCGGTTGTGACGGAAAAAAGCAGCCAAGCCTGGGAAAATGGAAAATACACCTTCGTGGTGAGTAACGATGCAAACAAGGTGGCTATCAAAAATGCCATCCGTGAAATATACGGTGTTAGAGTAGTTGATGTAAATGTTCGCCCTACGCCACAAAAAGTGCGCGTCGTGGGACGAGGTCGAGAAATCGTAAAAAGAAAAGCCGTTAAGAAGGCAACGATCACTCTGGAGCCCGGTATAAAATTGGACTTCTATAAATTTCAAAAATAACTCAAGTAATTCTTCTATCTTAAAACCATGGGAATCAAAAAAGTTAAAGGTACAACTCCAGCGAGGCGACAAATGAGTGTTTCGACATTCGAAGAAGTGACTGCAAAAAAGCCATTGCAACGCTTATTGTTAACAAAAAAAAGGGGTTCCGGCCGAAACAATACCGGACGCATCACGGTTCGTCATCGAGGGGGTGGGTCCAAGACTCACTACCGCATGGTGGACTTTAAGCAAACCGACAACCTCGGTGTTGAGGGCCGTGTGGCTTCGGTTGAATATGATCCCAATCGAAATGCCTACATTATCTTAGTGAACTACAAAAATGGCGACAAGCGCTACCATCTTGCTCCAGAGAAAATCGGCGTAAATGATCATGTGATTACAGATCATAAAACGAAGATTAAAACCGGAAATCGATGTTTGATCGAAAATATCCCCGTTGGATTTACGATCTATAATATAGAATTACAAAAAGGAAAAGGTGGTCAAATCGTAAGAAGTGCCGGAACGAGTGCCAAATTAGTTTCCCTTGAAGGGGAAATGGCCCAAGTCGAGCTCCCTTCTAAGGAAGTACGCTTTATTCCAAAGGGAAATTTTGCTTCCATTGGAGTGGTGAGTAATTCCGATTTCTCCAATATCAAATGGGGTAAGGCCGGAAGAACTCGCCAAAGAGGACGACGCCCACAAGTTCGTGGTAAAGTAATGAACCCGGTAGACCATCCACATGGTGGAGGTGAAGGACGTAATTCAATTGGTCTTAAATATCCGAAGACGCCATGGGGATTACCTGCTCTGGGGGTGAAAACACGAAAACGAAAAGCAAGAACCAATATTTACCGCATCCGCGATCGCAAGGGGAAAAACTTTATCAAAACCACTTAGTATCCCCTCTTCACATTAACCCACTTTCTAATGTCTAGAAGTTCAAAAAAGGGACCGTACATCGATGAAAAGATCTTGAAAAAGGTCCGTAATCTGAATGAAACGAGTCAAAAAAGAATCATCAAGGTATGGACTCGAGCCTGTGTGATTACGCCTGAATTCGTTGGACACACCTTCGGGGTCCATAACGGAAAGGAGCACATCCCCGTATTCGTCAACGAGCAAATGATTGGACATCGCCTGGGAGAATTTGCTCCCACTCGAAAATTCAAAGGTCATGGAGGTAAAATGGCCAAAACTCAAGGGAAATCGGCCTAAATTCCTCACTCTAAACGCTAAATCAACCCATTACTCATGATTGCTCATCTCCGAAAAATTCGAATCTCTCCCAAAAAAATGAACCTTGTTGCAGGATTGGTTCGTCAGAAAAGGGTGAAGGACGCACTGGCAATCCTTAAGTTTACCCCCAAGAAGGCAGCACAAATATTGGGAAAAGTGGTGCAATCGGCCGGAGCCAATGCGCAAAACAACTTCAAGCAAGACATGGAAACGCTAATCGTGAAAGAAATTATCGTTAATGATGGACCGACCTACAAACGATTCCAACCGGTATCCCGTGGTCGCTCTCACCCTATCTTGAAACGAACCAGTCACATCACGGTAAAAGTTGAAGCCGGGGCCACATTGATTGAAAAAAGATCCGCAAAGCCCAAGAAAGAAGTAAAAACCAAAAAACCAAAAGCGGAATAATTACTCTTATTACTTTTCTAGCCACTCCATCGAATGGGACAAAAAGTTAATCCAAAAGGACTACGCCTCGGCATCATACGAACATGGGACTCCAACTGGTTTGCACCAAAAGCCCAGTACAAAAGATTGCTGCATGAGGATATTCAAATACGAGATTTTGTCCGCAAACATTTCAAGGAGGGGTACATCGCCAAAATTGAAATACTACGAGATGCAAATCGCACAACGCTGATCATCCATACTTCCAGGCCGGGAACTGTGATTGGTCGCCAGGGAGAAGGAATTGAAAAATTTCAGGAAATATTGGAAGGAATGTTCAGACAACAAAAATTCAGCATTTCAGTCAAAGAGATTAAAAACCCGGACTTGGACGCCTACATTGTGGCCGAAAGTATAACCAAGCAGATTGCCCGCCGTGTCTCGTATCGCAGAGCGGTAAAGACAGCCATTCAAAGAGGAATGGAAAACGGGGCCAAAGGAATTAAAATTGGAGTAAAGGGACGTCTGAATGGAGTGGAAATCGCTCGCGCAGAAACCACCTCGGAAGGAAAAATCCCGCTTCACACCCTACGTGCCAATGTGGATTATGCTTACGTCCCCGCTCAGACTACCTATGGAGTGATTGGGGTTAAGGTGTGGATCTACAAAGGAGAAGTGTTCAATAAATTATCAGATATGATGGCGGCCAACGCCAAAAACCAAGCCAACGAATAAACGCACCTAATATTACTCATCATGTTAATACCCAAGAAGCAAAAATTTAGAAAGACATTCCGTGGGCGCAATGCGCTCAAGGGAAAGGCAACAAAAGGAACGAAGCTCAGCTTCGGCGAATACGGGCTCAAAGCGACGGATGCCGCCGAAATCACGTCTCGTCAGATTGAAGCCGCTCGTCGCGCCATGACACGCCATGTGAAACGAGGAGGACGGATCTGGATTCGCATCTTCCCGCATGTACCTTTGACGCGAAAACCGGCGGAAGTACGCATGGGTAGCGGAAAAGGTTCGGTGGACCACTATGTGGCACGCATCAAGCCCGGCACCATTCTGTTTGAAATGGGAGGACTGGATGAGCTCACCGCTAGACAAGCTATTCGTTTAGCAGGATACAAACTCCCGGTAAAAACAAGATTTGTTTCTAGCAACACTCTATAACATCCGAAATCATGCTTACCCTCAATGAATTACGAAAACTAGAAATGCCCGGACTGGAAACGGAACTTAAAAAGGCAAAGATGGCCCAATTGGGCGCTGAAATGTCTCTGCGGATGAAGCAAAGCAAAGAAACGCACCTTGGAAGAAAGCAAGGAAAATACGTGGCTCGAATCCTGACGGTAAAAAATGAATTGCAAAAAGAAGATAAAAACGCTAAAAATCTTTCGCACACTAAAAACTAGTTCATACACTGTAATTTAATTCTCATGCGAAGCAAAAACGGAATCGTCATCAGTGCCAAAAACGACAAAACCATCGTCGTACGGGTGGATATGTATAAGGCTCACCCTAAATACAAGAAACGATATCGTACCTCAACAAAATTCCATGCGCACGATGAAGGCAATCAATACAAAGAAGGCGATACGGTAACGATCTACGAATCACGCCCCCTCAGCCGAATGAAGCGATGGAATGTCGAAAAACCTTCAACTTCACCCGAAACTCAATCTTAATATCTCTTACTGTTTCTCTAGCCCAATCTCATGATTCAAGTTCAAACTCGCCTGAAGGTGGCAGACAATACCGGTGCTAAAGAAGTGATGTGCATCAAAGTCCTTGGAGGCTCCAAAAGGCGCTATGCCCGATTGGGAGATGTCATCGTGGTTTCCGTCAAAGAAGCCGCCCCTCGAGGAGTGGTGAAAAAAAAGAGCGTTCAACGTGCCGTTGTGGTACGACAAACCAAGGAGGTGGGGCGCATCGACGGAACCTATGTTCGATTCGATGAAAATGCCGTAGTGATCATTGGAAAAGACAATGTACCGAAAGGAACTCGTGTCTTCGGCCCTGTAGCCCGCGAATTACGGGATAAGGGGTTCTACAAGATTATTTCGCTCGCTCCTGATGTTATCTAATTACTAATTCTGTTAACTATGTTTCACTCAAAATCTATTTAGTTCAAGACGGCAAAACATTTATCGCCGAAACGCCCGCCTGAGGCGGGCCGATGAGGCGGAAAATGGAGTAGCCAACACGGAAATAAATGATTTTCAGTGAAACCACTACTAATTAAATAAAGCTATGAAAGTCAAACAAGGAGATAATGTATTGGTTACTGCCGGAAAGAACAAAGGTTCAAAAGGCAAGGTCATGAAAGTTATGAAGAAAAATGACAAAATTGTTGTTGAAAAAATCAACATGCGTAAAAAACATATTAAGAAAAGCGCGTCAAAACCGGGCGAAATCATTACCTACGAAGCTCCAATACACGTCTCAAATGTAAAAGTGGTATGTCCCGGCTGTAATAAAGGAGTTCGCGTAGGGTACACCATCCTGGAAAACGGAAAGAAACAACGGGTATGTAAAAAATGTCAACAATCGCTGGACAAGCCCGTGGAATCTAAAAAATAACTTCCTTACTAACTCTTCTGAATCATGAAAAAAGTGGCAACAAAAGAAAATCCAATGGCAATCCCAAGAATCACAAAAGTCAGTATCAATGTGGGAATTGGAAGCTACATTCAAAAAGGTGGGGACAAAAATTTTGATCCGGTGATTGAAAATATCAAACGATTGAGTGGTCAAAAACCCATGATAACCAAAGCTAAAAAAGCCATTTCGAACTTTAAATTAAGAGAAGGAATGCCGGTTGGAGTAGCGGTCACACTGAGAGGCCCCCGTATGAATGATTTCCTTACGCGATTGGTGCATATTGTACTGCCTCGCATCCGGGATTTCCGAGGAATTTCAGCTCGTGGATTTGATGGGAGAGGAACGTATACCCTTGGAATCAAGGAAATTACCGTTTTTCCCGAAGTGAATCCGGACAACGTAAGTCGTAATCATGGGGTGCAGATCACAATCAGCACCACAGCCGAAAAGAACACTGAAGGTTACCTCTTATTGAAAGGAATGGGCTTCCCCTTCCGAGATGAACCCAAAGCATAAATTATAACCCTATCCAATGGCTCGTACAGCGCTCATCGTCAAATGCAAACGACTTCAAACCGAACACATGAAAGCTCTTGCGAGCGGAAAAGATCCGGTGAATCCAACTCGTGTTTACAACCGCTGTGAACGCTGTGGAAAGATTCGAGGATTCATGCGACGATTTGGACTCTGTCGTATTTGCTTCCGCAACCTTGCCGGAGAAGGCCTGATCATGGGGGTTCGAAAATCTTCATGGTAATCCATCGTCACTCACCAACCACTAAACGCTAACCGTTTCCTAATGAATACCGATCCTATCGCCGACATGTTGAACCGCATTGGAAATGCCAAAAAGGCGAGACACGAACAATTGACTCTCCCTTATTCCAAAATTAAAATGGAAATCCTTAAAGTAATGGAATCCAATCGATTCATTGAAAAAGTTTCCATCAATAAACTGGGTCAGTTTCAACATTTGGAAATCAAATTATCTTCCACGAAAGATACAATTTCTTTAAAAAGAGTATCCAAACCTGGACAACGAATTTATATAAAAGCAGATGAAATAAGATCGGTATTGAATGGATTGGGAATGACCATCCTTTCAACGCCAAAAGGAGTCATGAGTGGGAAAGATGCAAGAAAGCATAAAGTCGGAGGCGAGTTGCTCTGTGAGATCTACTAATCACCTATTAACTGTTAAAAACTTAAGCCATGTCACGAGTAGGCAAAAAAAACATTTCAATCCCAAAGGGAGTCACGGTAACCTATGAAAACGGAGTAATTACCGTAAAAGGTCCAAAGGGAGAACTAACCTTTACGCATCACCCTCTCATGCAAGTGATACTGTATGAAGATGCCGTACAAATCAAAAGACCCGGGAATGAAAAAATTCATAAGAGCTTACACGGTCTAACAAGAAGTTTGGTCCAGAATATGGTCACCGGAGTGTCGGTTGGATTTTCCAGACGGTTGGAGGTGAATGGAGTGGGTTATCGCTTCCAAGTTCAAGGAAATAAATTGGTACTAAGCTTAGGCTATTCTCACCCCATCGAATTCATCGCTGAAAAAGGAATTGAGGTCAAAGCGGATGAAGAAAAGAAAAATGTGATCATTGTATCAGGTATGGATAAGCAAAAAGTGGGTCAAGCAGCCGCAAAAATCCGTGAATTCAGAAAACCTGAACCTTACAAAGGGAAAGGAATTAAATACGAAGAAGAAGTGATTCAAAGAAAAGCTGGTAAAACAGCGGCTAAATCGTCTTAATAACCTTTTAATTCATCATGTTTAAGAAAAATATTCTCCGACAAAGACGTCATCATAAGATTAAAACGAAGATCAAGGCGACTTCCGATCGTCCTCGATTGGTGGTATACCGTAGTCTTCAGTCAATTTATGCTCAGTTGATCGATGATGCCCAAGGAAAAACATTGGTTTCATCTTCCGATATGAAAGTCAAAAAGGGAACAAAGATGGAACGTGCCGCCCATGTTGGCAAAGAACTGGCTGAAAAGGCAATGGCACTAAAAATTGAAACCTGCGTCTTTGATCGAAACGGATACAAATACCATGGCCGTGTAAAAGCGGTTGCAGAAGGAGCACGTGAAGGAGGATTGAAATTCTAATTATCACTAAGCTATACTTAAACTCAGGTTCACCCTTCGATCAATTTAATAACTTTACTTAGAACAATGTCTTACCCCAACAATAACAATAAGAATAACAACAAGCGCGGACCACGAATGCAGGAAGTGAAAGAATTTGATGAAGAAGTCATTCAACTTGACCGCGTGACCCGTGTGGTGAAAGGGGGACGACGTATGCGTTTTCGTGCCACGGTCGCCATTGGGAATCGAAAAGGGAAGGTGGGGATTGGAATAGGTAAATCGGCCGAAAATCTTGTTGATGCCAGCGGGAGCGGGAACCGGAATCATTGCCGGAGGGGCAACGCGTAAAATCATCGAATTGAGCGGAATCAAAAATATTTTGAGCAAAAGTCTGGGATCCTCAAATCGAGTGAACACCAGCAAGGCGACCATGAAAGCATTGATGGAATTACGACCTAAAAACGAAGTGAAAGTTCAAGAAAAAGCTAAAGTTGAAGAGTCGAAAGAAACTAAAAAAGAAGTTGAATAAATAATGGTTAATAAAAAATTTCTATATATGTTTCACTCAAAATCGATATAGTTCAAGGCAGCAAGCCATTTATCTCCGAGGCGCACAAAAGGTACGACGAGGTGAAAAATGGTGAAGCCAACACCGAAATATGTCGATTTTCAGTGAAACCCTAATAAACTAACTCTAAAAAATAATGCAGCAAAACGAACTCAAATCGACTCCAGGCGCACGAAAAAGTAAAAGACGTTTGGGACGAGGAAATGGTTCAGGACGTGGAACCTACTCCGGTCGGGGGGGGAAAGGTCAAACGGCTAGGGCGGGTGGTAAATTACGCATAGGATTTGCAGGAGGTCAAACTCCCCTGATGATGCGTATGCCTAAATTGGGTGGCTTCAAAAACATCAATCGTGTGGAATATGCGGTCATCAATGTAGGACTTTTAGGAGAAAACTACAAAGAAGGAGAAATCGTCGATCGAAGCAGCTTGATTGAAAAACGACTTTTAAAAAAGACCTCTAAGCCCATTAAAGTATTGGCAACCGGAGAAATCAAGGTCGCCTTAACCGTGAAGTTGGATAAGATCTCAGAAGCCGCAAAAGCTAAAATTATAAATGCTAAAGGCACTGTTGAATGCTAAAGACTCTCACTCAAATTTGGCATGCCAAAGATTTAAGAAAAAAGATTCTTTTCACACTTGGAATTGTGGTCGTGTTTCGTTTGATGACGCACATAACACTTCCCGGGGTTAATTTGGATGCCTTAAAAGTGGTCTTTGAGCAAAATAAACTGCTCGGCGCTTTCAGTTTATTAACCGGAGGAAGTGCTGAAAATTTCTCCATCGTATTGATGGGACTATCTCCTTACATCAATGCTTCGATCATCGTTCAATTGATGACCGTGGTATCCACCAAACTTGAATCCATTTCAAAAGAAGGAGAAGAAGGAAGACGCAAAATCAACCGCTACACCCGTTGGCTGGCCTTACCGTTGGCGTTTTTGCAGTCGTACGGAATGATCAGTCTCATGAACGCTTCGGCTCCCATTCCCATTGTTGAAAATCTAAACGACTTGAGTGTGCTGTTGCCCTTAATGATCACTATTTCAACCGGAACAATTGTATTGATGTGGTTGGGAGAATTGATCACTGAAAAAGGAATTGGAAACGGCATCTCAATTTTGATTTTTGCCGGAATTATGGCGGGGATTCCTTCCCTTTTAGCGTCTACATTAGCCTTAACGGAACAAGATAACGCAAAATTAATTCCCCTGGTGGCCACCGTACTAATGACCATTTTATTCGTGGTCGTTATTATTCTGATCACTGAAGGACAACGCCGTATTCCCATCACCTATGCCGGTCAAGGCAAAGGGCTAAAAGGAGGAGATTCCAATTTGCCCATTCGTATCAACCAGGCGGGAATGATACCGATCATATTTGCCGTTTCGGTGGTAACTTTCCCCTCGGTCATTGGACAATTTTTGATCAATGCCAAATCGGAATGGGTCCAATCCGTGGGCAACTTTTTCATCACCTATTTCCAAAGCCAAAGTCTATTATACATGGTGCTGTATTTCCTTTTGATCATTGGATTCACCTTCTTCTATGTGAGCATCACATTCAATACGGATAATGTGGCTGAAAATATACAAAAACGAGGGGGCTTCATTCCCGGTATTCGTCCCGGAAAAGAAACGTCCGAATACTTAAAAAACGTCTCCAATCGCTTGAACCTATGGGGCGGGCTATTCATCGCTTTGGTCGCGGTGTCCCCCATCATCATCCAACAAGTCTTTCAAGATTTTGGAACCGGAGGGATTCCGGTAATCATCAGTGGAGCCGGATTGATCATCGTCGTAGGGGTCGTACTGGATCTTGTGCGACAGGTGAACGCCCAAATGGTTTCCCATCATTACGATCGTTTCTATTAAGAAGGTTTTTTAAACCTATATGCCCGATTTATCACAAAATTTATCTTCTTTACCGAGCGAAGCAGATGCGAAGCGAGGAAACAAAGGAGCTCAATTTGGGTCTAGCGGGCCCCAAATTGAGCGAGATCGGCTCGGAGGGGGTTCCCGGAAGGGGGAACCAGCTGTGCCCCCTTCCGATCTGATTCTTTTCGGAAGACAAGGGTCGGGAAAAGGGACTCAGGGGAAATTTTTAGCGGAGCGATACGGTTTAATCCCCTTTGTAACCGGAGACGAACTGCGCAAACTCTCTCAAAACCCATCACCTCTTGGAATGAAGGTGAAGTCAATTGTTGACACCGGCCATTTGGTGCCCAATGAAGTCGTGATGGAAATCATTGAACATTTTATGAAGCAGCTCCCGGTAGGAAAACGGATTCTTTTTGATGGAATCCCTCGGAAAATGGATCAAGCGGAAACCTTTGATGCCTTGATGGGAAAAATGGGACGCGATTTCAAGGGGCTTGTTTTTGAAATCCCTGAAGAAGAAGCCATTCGACGATTGACCAGTCGACGCATATGCGAAACGTGCAAAACCATCTATTCACCGGACTTTAAAGGAGGTCAATGCAGCGAATGTGGCGGTAAATTGGTGAGCCGAAGCGATGACACGAACATGGAAAGCATTCGAAACCGACTCTCTGCCTACACGGATGAAACCTTACCGGTGATTGAACAATATGAAAAAGAAGGCAAAGTATCCCGAATCAATGGACTACGTTCCATCGAACAAGTGAACGAGGAAACCTACGCCATGCTCGATCCGATTTTTTTATCTGAAAAATAATGATCCATATCAAAACCAAAGCGGAAATCGATACCATGAGAGAAGCGGGGCATTTATTGGGAAAAATCCTGTATCAATTGGGAGAAGGCGTACAACCGGGAGTAAGCCCGCTGGATATTGAAAATCATGCGGAAGTGTTATTCAAGGAATACAATGCCATACCGGGATTCAAGGGATTCAAAGGTTTTCCGAATATTTGCTGTATTTCCGTGAATGATCATGTCGTCCATGGCATTCCGGCTCCCAAGCCCATGAAAGCCGGCGATTTGGTGACCATCGACTGCGGCGTAAAACTGGACGGACTCAATACCGATGCCGCGATTAGCGTGATCGTGGGAGGAGAAGCAACCGGGACGGAGCGGACACGGAAACTAAATCAAATCACACGCAAAGCCATGTACCAAGCGATTCGCTTGGTGAAACCTGGAGTACGAATCGGGACGCTCGGCAACATCATTCAAAAAACCGTGGAAAGAGCGGGCTTAACCATCATCAAAGACCTGATGGGACATGGGGTGGGCTACGAACTCCACGAAGAACCGCAAATTTTAAATTACGGCAAAAAAGACACCGGTATTGCTTTAAAGCCGGGGATGACCATTGCGATTGAGCCCATTGTATCCGCAGGAGAACGATTCATTGAAACCTTGGACGACGGCTGGACGATCGGGCTAAAAGACGGATCGTGGGGGTGCCAATGGGAACATACCATTTTGGTCACCGAGCACGGGCATGAGATTTTGACGGAATGGGTGGGATAAGAGTAACGATAAAATTTACAATAATATATATATATGTTAAAATTATATATTATTTACAATAAAAATAAGGCAATGGTAGAAACTGATCCAACTACTTCCGGGCGTAATTTCAAACAAGTGGCTATAGGAAAAAGTCAGGCAGAAAGAATCGCAGCCATACAACCCGGAGACTACATTGAAATGTTGGGCCGCAAATTCGATACCTGGTACAATATCGAAAAAACGAACGCTCATGAAACTTTAGATAAAAGAAAACGTGTACAAGTTCGTGTTTTAGAGATCATAGAAGATGGAAATGGAGAGAGGAGTGAGGTCGTTGTGGCAGCAGAAAATGTTCGAAAAAAAATTAATATAAGTCTATTTTTGAACAATAAATCTTAGATTAAGACGTCCATTAATTTTTGCAATTGAAAGTCGGCATAGCCGAATGGAAGTTGGTACTTTGCCTTAATTTGTCTAAATTGATAAACTATAAATACCTATATGTTTAAATTTTGCATATGAAAAGAGCGCAAACATCGCCCTCCATGCACCCCCTCCCCTCTTCTTCCTCTACCAGCTCACAACTAAAAGCTAACAGCTTCACATTAATCGAAGTCATCATTGCCATGACCCTCTTCATGACTTTAGCCACTTTTGGGGTCATGATGGTGAGCAATGTATCCAAAGCGAGCAAAAAAGTGGAGATGGAAGAGTATGTATATACAGAAGGACAAGCACTTCTTGAACGCATCACTCGCACGATCCAAACCTCGGGAATAGACTACGAAGAGTATTACAGCCAACATATTTTAGGCGAAACGCTTTATGGCCTAAACTATGGCTCCTATCATCAAGAATTCTTCAACCCTTCCACTCAGTTTGAAACCGGTAAAAACCCCTACGAAGGCTCCGGAAAAACTCCCGATAAGGCCAATGCCGTCTGTAGCGACAGTGACTGCTCCACCAAACCGGAACATCATCAATTCGATACCCTATTTCTCCTCAACCGCAGCGGCAATCTCAAAACCCATTTCGTATTGGAAAATGATACACTGGCCATCGTGGAAATGGAAGGCATCGATGAAGATGGGAACGGAATCCCCGAACTCTGGCGGTGTATTTGTTCCACTCTCGGGTCAAAACATAGCCATCGACAGTTTCCAAGTATATGTCTCACCCATCGAAGATCCCTATAAAGGGTACAACGAAACCAGTCCGCTGGTGTTTGAAAGCGTGCAGATTCAACCCAAAGTAACGATTGTATTGCAAATACATTACAAAATAATGGACAATGCGGGCAATGAAATAAAACTGGAAGATACCGGCGACTACATCGGAAGTACTCCCAAAATAACGCTTCAAACCACGGTGGGAACAGGTGTATACAACGAAATTCCAACCTATAGCCCGTAGGGGAAAAACAAAAATTGGAAATAATAATACGCCATCGCAAAACCCAGAAAAAATCTCTCAAAAAAAGCTTGCACAGCCAAAATACATCGTGTAGAATCCTACCGCTTTAATCTAAAATTTGCTTTCGGGCTAGCTCGTTTTCATCTATGGCCAAACAGGTTATCCAGGTCCAAGGCGTTATCACAGAGTGTTTGCCCAATGCAACCTTCCGCGTAAAAATCGATGATCCCAATTATCCGAGTGGACACCAGCTATTGTGTCACCTCTCGGGGAAAATGAGGATCAACTATATACGCATCATACCGGGAGACATGGTGACGATCGAACTCACCCCATATGATCTCTCTAAAGGTCGTATTGTGTATCGCCACAAAGGAGGAGTAAAAAGGGAAGACCTAGTGCCCATTACTCCGGAAGAAAAGCCTTTATAAAATTATTTTACTCCACACATGCAAGTCAGAAGTTCCGTTAAAAAACGATGTGACGACTGTCAACTGATTGAACGCAAACGCGTGAAGCGTATTATTTGCGGAAAAAAGGCCCGACACAAGCAAAGACAGGGCTAATTTATACAACGTTAACAACAATTGTTTTATGGTGCGTATATCTGGAATCAATCTCCCAAGCAACAAGCAAATCGAAATTGCACTCACTTATGTGTACGGAGTGGGACGCCCCATGAGCAAAAAAATACTTGAAGAGCTGAGCATTGACCCAACGGTTCGTGTTAAGGATTTAACCGAAGCGGATGAAAAGAAACTTCGCGAGGCGATTGATAAAGTGCCTACCGAAGGAGATTTGCGACGCAAGAGAATGATGGATATCAAACGACTTCAAGATATTGGATCGTATCGAGGATACCGACACCGAAAAAAGTTACCGTGCCGTGGACAACGAACCCGTTGTAACTCTCGGACTCTCAAGGGAAAGAAAACCGTAGGAGTCGGAAGCGGAAAACGTAAAGACGCGAAAAAATAATTTTAACATAACTCATCTTTTCACCCTTTAATAATGGCAAAAGACACCAAGAAAAAACCGGCTGCAAAAAAGAAGTCTGCAAAGAAACGACAAAATGTAATCGAGGGTCGCGTTACAATCCTTGCCGGATTCAATAATACCATTGTGACCATTACGGATACCGCTGGAAATACCATTGCGTGGAGTTCTTCCGGAGCTAGTGGCTTCAAGGGATCCAAAAAGGCAACCCCTTATGCAGCCCAGGTCGCTTCTGAAAATGCGACAGAGAAAGCCAAGGTTTTTGGATTGGCCAAAGTGGATGTGTTCGTTAAAGGGATTGGAAGTGGAAGAGAGCAGGCTTTACGCGGATTGATTGCAAGCGGATTGGAAATTCAATCGATCAACGACGTCACGCCCGTTCCTCACAACGGCTGCCGAAAGCGAAGAGTCCGACGCGTCTAATTATTTTCTTAAAACGTATTTTAAACATTACTCACTATGTCAAGATATACTGGGCCAAGAGCGAGACACTGTAGACGATTCGGAGTCAATATCTATGGATCGGACAAATACGATAAAATTCTTGCCAAGAGAAATTATCCGGCAGGAATGCACGGTAAAAACGCCTTTGGAAAGAAGACCGAATACCGTAAACAGTTGGATGAGAAACAAAAGGCACGTTTTATGTATGGAATAAGCGAAAAACAATTTCGCCTTTATTACCAAAAAGCCGATCGAAGCACGGCGGTGACCAGTGAAGAATTATTGAGACTATTGGAACGTCGATTGGACAATGTCATGTTTAGGGCCGGTTTTGCCATCACTCGAGCTCAAGCGCGACAAATGGTGAGTCACGGATTATTGATGTTGAATGGTCGACGAGTTACGATCCCCTCCATTCAAGTGAAAGTGGGAGATAAAATTGAAGTTCGTGCCAAAAGCGCAAGCAGTCCTCTGTTTGAGGAACTGAAATCCGGAAAAAATAAATTCAATCCGGCGCGATGGTTAAAAGTAGAAACCAAAAATTTGAATGTGGAGGTTTTGGAACTTCCTCAGGAAGAAGATTTAGAAAAGAGCATCGAACGACATTTGATCATCGAGTTTTACTCCAAGTCCTAATTTTAAACAGCAATTAAAATGGTTGATTCACTCAAGATTGATGCAGTTCAAAAAAGCAAGTCATTTATCGCCGAAGCGTACACTCGTACGGTGAGGTGGGAAATGATGAAGCTGACGTAGAAATGTGTCGATTTTCAGTGAATCCTCTATCTGTTCTATCTACTTAACTGACCACTAACCCCTTCTCAATGCACATCATTCAAGAAGAAATAGGTCTTCCCAAGATTGAATCCAAATCTATGGGTGAAAATCATGCGGTCTTCACAATTGCCCCACTTCCACAGGGGTATGGAATGACCCTGGGAAATGCCTTAAGGCGCGTCCTACTTTCTTCCTTGCCTGGCGCTGCGGCCTCAAGTGTCAAAATCAAAGGAGTCGCGCACGAATATAGTACGATCAAAGGAGTCAAAGAAAGTGTCCTGGATATTCTATTGAATATCAAACAAATGCAGTTCCAAAAAGACACCAAGGAAATTTCCGTCATTCGTTTAAAGAAAACGGGCCCAGGAGAGGTATTGGCAAAAGATTTTGAGTGCCCAAGCGGTGTTGAAATTTTGAATCCGGAACAGTATGTGACCAGCATTGACGGGAAAAATGATACTCTGGAAATGGAAATCTCTGTTGAAAAAGGAGTTGGTTACCGTCCTTCGAAACTTCAAAAGACCGATGAAGCCAATTTGATTCAAATTGATGCGAATTTCTCCCCTCTAACCCGAATACGTTACGATGTGGAAAGCACACGTGTGGGTGAAATGACCAACTTGGATAAATTGGTATTGGAAATTCAAACCAATGGAGCCATTACTCCGGAAGATGCGATGAAATTCTCCGCCAATATTTTGAAATCTTATTATGAATTGTTCGATATTGCGAGCAACATGCCGGAAAAAGATTTCATGAGCGATATTCAGTCTATTATTGCAAAGAATGCACAAGAAAGTGAAAGTGGCCCAACTCAAGATACCTACACGCCGATTGAAATCCTTGGACTTTCTCCTCGATCTTTGAACGCATTGATCAATGGAGGAATTGGATCCATAGAACAACTCATGAAGTGTTCGGAAGCCAAATTGAATAACTTAAGAGGATTTGGGAAAAAAGCACTGACCGAAGTTCGTGAAGCTTTGGAAGGCCGTGGATTGAATTTGAACTGGGAATCCAGTGATAAAAATGAAGATTAATCTCTAAACCATCAAATCATGCGACATCGCGTAAAAAAAGTAAAACTTGGACGAGAAGCGGATCACCGAAATGCATTATTGAAAAACCTGGCAACTTCCATCATTCTTCATGAAAAAATAAAAACCACCAAGGCTAAAGCGAAAGCGGTGGTCCCCAAGGTAGAAAAAATGATCACCCTTGCAAGAGCCGTGGAAACGGGAAAAAAGATCGGTAATGTCGTCATACGCATGCCATAAAAGAGAAACATACAAAGTCAGTCGATTTCTCCTTATATTTCCGACGATACAACAGGATACGTACGCTTCGATCGTCGTCATCGGGATTGTCTGGTGGCCGCTGCTCGACGACTACGTCGGGAGTTTCGACCCGCGCGTCGCCTGGTGGCGCCAGGTCGACTGGCTGCTGCTGGGCGTGTTCGGCG
>Ga0076332_1025_pt1 | contig 34329 bp, 29 predicted proteins | sample RifGroA2_FD_67839 | JGI IMG/M metagenome (GOLD analysis project Ga0076332, IMG submission 67839) | Peregrinibacteria bacterium GW2011_GWA2_44_7 | reverse complement strand
TAGAGGCGAAGATGCGTCAAACTCGAATTGTATATACGGGGAAGGAGGGTCAAATTTGTGTGATGACAGGTGAAGAATTCTTTACTGTCACAAAGAAAGATGAAAAGGGTATGCCACTTGAGATGAAAATATCCGATGCCGCCAAGCAAATCGACCCAGCATCAATTCTTATGGCTAGAGGGCTGCCAACACTCCAGCCGAAAAAGGAAAAAGACGGACTAGTTGGCGAGTATGTTCGAATGAACAAGGGACAGCTTGAGGTGAAAACATTTACTTGGACAGACGATGAAACACTTGATTCTTCGCGCGCTTGCAGTGCCGACTGGGATGCTGGCTATGGGTACGTGGGTTCGGATGTTCGCGATTCTAACTTTCGGTCTGGTTATCTCGGTTCCCGTGGCGTGCTAAGGGTCAATTTGAATTTTGAATCTTAGTTTTCCTTAAATTTTATCTTTCAAAAAACTACAAAAACCCCTTAAATACAACAATATTTATGGCTTTACCTTATTTGGGTTTTGGGCTTCTTCTGAAATTGCTGGTGCCCCCGACTGGATTCGAACCAGTGACCTACAGCTTAGAAGGCTGCCGCTCTATCCAACTGAGCTACGGGAGCAATTTATTTTCTTATCTTAATTATAGCTTATTTACGATTGAATTTCGACCTAAAGTGTCGGAATTTCGATCCAATGGTAGTGCAGCGCGATTTCGACCGATAAAGCCAATGCATTATTCAGCATGTGGAACAGGATGGGGGTCCATAGGGACTTGGTATTTTCGAAAATCAAGTTCAATACCAATCCTAAAAGAAAAAGCGGTAAAATCACCTGGAATTCCATGTGAATCCCCGCAAAAAGGAGGGCGGATGAAATACTCGCAATACTTAAGGGGAGATACTTTTTAAAAACAGTATACAGATAACCTCGAAAGAAAATTTCTTCCACTATCGGGGCAATTCCAACAATGACAATAGCTCCGAGAATCAAACCCGGTACGCTTTCTCCAAATAAGGGGATATGGGATTCTTGGTCCCCATATCCCGGAATTTCAATCTGGTAACTCCACATGAGTTGAGCAATGAGTGTGCTCATCATGTAATAAATCAAAAAACCTTGCCCCACTCCTTTTGCCAGTGTTTTAAACGGGATGGCGCGTAGTCCGAAGTCGATCCATCGGCTCCCATACTTTTTCCATGTCCATAGGAATAAGGGGGCCGCGAGGCTCAGAGTCTGAAGAGTATATAAGAATAAAAAGGATCCGACGGAATTTGTCTCTCCCCCAGTCCCTTTTTGTGCTAAAAAAGAGCTGAGCAGTATTACTCCCGACAATAGGAGGAGTTCTACTGCAACTATTTTCCCGACATCTCCCAGTGTCCACTTCGTGTTTGAATTTTGAGGAATCGCTTTAGCGGCTTTTTTCAGTGGTATAATGTGTTAAAATGAAGTATAGATTGGTACGAAATGATCGATGATTTTATTGTGATGATTTTATTGTTTTTCTAATTTTAGCGTATGGTTATTCATTCGGCGAGTTCAGATGATGCTTCTCTTGAATATCAGGAAAATGTGATTGCCGCCACGGCTTCGCTTGTTGAAATTCAAGACTTGACGCTACGACCTCAAACTTTGGCGGATTATATCGGTCAAAAGGAGATCAAGAAAAATCTTTCCGTTTTTATGGAGGCCTCTCAAAAGCGCTCGGAGCCTTTAGAGCATGTTTTGCTCCATGGAGCTCCCGGATTGGGTAAAACCACCCTGGCCAATATTTTGGCGCGCGAAATGAAGGCCAATATTCGCGTCACTTCGGGGCCCGCGCTGGAACGGCAGGGTGATGTCGCTTCTCTCATCACCAATCTTGAAAATGGGGATATTCTTTTTATTGATGAAATTCATCGACTCAAACCCGTGGTGGAAGAGGTTTTGTATAGCGCGATGGAAGATTTCGCGATTGATCTTATTTTAGGAAAAGGACCTTCCGCTCGTTCCATGCGTTTGAATCTTCCTCGTTTCACGTTGATCGGAGCCACCACAAAGTTGAATATGATTTCTTCTCCGCTTCGCGATCGATTCGGACATGTTTTTCGGTTGGATTTTTATGCGGATGATGAGGTGGGGGCGATTTTGAATCGGTCCTCCCAATTGTTGAGTATTTCCATTGAGTCGAATGCGGTTCAGCGGTTGGCTCTTTCTTCTCGCCGTACTCCCCGTATTGCTAATCGTCTCTTGCGTCGTATTCGAGATTTTGCTTCGGTCCAGGGCTTGTCTTCCATTTCATTGTCACTTGTCGAAGCGTCACTGGGTGAAATGGGAATCGATCAAGAAGGCTTGGATGAAACCGATCGTTTTCTCTTGCGTTTTATCGTTGAAAAATTTCAGGGCGGCCCCGTGGGGTTGAACACGGTTTCTGCTGCAACGGGAGAAGAAGCACAAACCCTTGAGGATATCTATGAACCGTTTTTATTGCAAAAGGGCTTTTTGGATCGCACTCCCCGTGGTCGTATTGTCACTTCGCTCGGTTACACGCATTTGGGCCTTCCTATCCCTTCTTAACTCCCCTTCTCTATGTCTTTTCGTTTCATGCGTAAACCTTTTGTGCTTGTTGGACTATTTTTTTCGCTGTTAGGACTGACGGGATGCTTTGGAGATTCCGCTCCGGAAGACCAGGAAGTTTCTTCTTCCTATGCGACGTATGAAGGTGAAATTCAATCGCTTGGTACTGTGAAGTTCAGCGGTGAGGCCACTCACCTGCTTCGCATGGAAGATGGTACCGTGATTTATCTTTATAGTGAGCAGTACGATTTGAGTGACGAATCCTACCAAAACCGTTTACTTTTTCTGGGCGGGAATGTCACTCTCCCTGAAAATGGAGAAGGTAAGCCTATTATGGAAGTCACTTTTGTTAAATTTCTAGAGGACAAACCTACCACTGAGGCGTCCGAGGGTTGGACGATCTATTCCAATGAGGAAATGGGTTTTGCCTTTAAGCATCCCAGTGATTGGCTTCTATTGAATCACGGAACCGGGGTCCCCCGTTTTGTCGCTCCCGGAGATTATTCCAGTGAGCCGGTGGATGAGGTGGAAATCAAGGCGTTACTCAATACGGAAAATTTATCCTTGGAAGAGTGGTTTAATGTCTACGAAAATGACCCTGTGGATCCTGTGGCTTACGAGCTTAGCGCTATTGGCTCCAAGCAAATTCCTGCACTCAAGCTGGAAGACTATCATGCGATCCTTAACCCGGAGAATGGCACGACATTTTATATTTACGATGGCGGTCGAATATTTAAAGTCACCTACCACTCTTTTCAAGAGGAGCAACGTATTGAACATGCAAAGCTCTTTTCTGACATGCTTTATTCCTTTGATGTGTTGAGTGACGGGGCGGATTTGATGGAATCGTCTGGCGAGGAAGGAGCGGTTGATGCCACCGATGGTATGCAGAGCGATACGGATACGGTTGATACTTCCGAGTATCAGGAGGTTGTACAAGCGATGACTTCTTCCTTAAAAACGCTGGCGTCTTCGTTTGATCCGGTGACCGCAACCACTTACGAATTTGTTGAGTCGGACTATGTGTATGTGAATTATGTCAACGATTTCAATTCAGAAGAGGGACGGATTCTTGTGCGACGCTTGTCGGGAAATCAATTCGAAACCCTTGCAACCTTTAAGCCCGGGGCTGCAACCGATTGGGAACTCATTTCGGGGACCGATGAGGCCAAGGGTAAGCCCAGAGTTTTGTTTAGTCCCGCCTCGAATACAGCCACCCCCATTGCAGAAGGCTATCGTTGGTTTGAAAGTCCCACCTATGAATTTCAACTTCAATACCCGTCCGCCTGGTATTATGCTCGGTCGGAAAACTTTTTTTATTTCAATGATGAACCGATTGATGCGATGAAAGGATTGATTATGTTGGAAGTCTTGGCCCCGGGTGGTTTATCACCTGAAGTGGATCAGTCGATACTGGTCAGTCGTAGCTTTGAGGATGGTACGATTTTTAACTTTTATGGAAATTCTGAGTATGAGGAGATTGCACAGGTTATGGCGGATAGTGTCGTTCGGGAGAATTAGATAGTTTGATTCACTCAATTCGGTATTTTTCTTGACGAATTTATTTAGCACTCTATAATTATTAGTGCTAAGCGTATTATGTATTACTTACACCCTTAAACCTTCTTCCTTGCAACTCCTAATTGGTATTATTTCTCTTCGAATCGTGTTATAATTTTTAGAAAATAAAATTTTGCTTACTTCTTAAAACTTCCCACCCATGGCCAGTCCTGAGGATAAAGATAATAAGTTCGAAAAGTTCACAAAGGAAGCAAAGCAGGTGCTTATTGTTGCTCAAGAGATTGCCAAAAAGAACAATACCAATTATGTGGGAACCGAGCATATCTTGATCGGGATTTTGAGTCAGCCGAATTCTCTCGGTGCTTCCATTTTGATGAATTTTGGTGTTTCGTTGGATAATGTGAATTTGGTGCTTAAAACCGTCGGCAGGGCTTCTCCTTCGCAGCATCAGGCTCCAGCCCCGGGGGGATTGAGTGGTTTTGCTAAAAAAGTCATTGAGGAAGCGGTTAAATGCGCACAGGGGCATGGTCATTTGTTTGTGGGAACCGAACATCTGTTGTATGCCCTCGTGACTCAGGAGAATACGGCCGCCACTGTTATTTTGGAGAATATGAAAGTTCGTCCCCAAGATGTTCAGGAGGAAATACATGCGGCGTTTGAGAATTTGAAGCGCAGTCCAAAACCTTATGGGGACTCCCCTGCTGAAGCCAATAATCCGAATCCGCTGGAATTCTTTTTGACCGGGTTGCAGGGGGTTATGGCGGGATCCGAGAAAGAAGGATTCAATAAAACGAAAGCGCCACAAAAAACGTCTAAAACGCCCGCTTTGGACTATTTTACCGAGGATCTGGTGGCTCGGCATCGTTCCAAAAAACAAGATCCTATCGTAGGACGTGAAAAAGAGATTGAGCGTACCATTAGTATTTTACAGCGAAAAACCAAGAATAATCCGGTATTGATTGGGGAACCCGGAGTTGGAAAAACAGCGGTCATTGAAGGTTTGGCACAGGCTATTGTTCAGGAAAATGTTCCCGATTCCATGCTGGATAAACGCGTTTTGGCGTTGTCTATGGCTTCCGTGGTCGCCGGTACAAAATACCGAGGAGAATTTGAAGAACGCCTCAAGCAAATTTTGGATGAGGCCAAATCTCAAGATAATATTATTCTCTTTATTGATGAGCTCCACACGGTTGTGGGTGCGGGTTCGGCGGAAGGCAGTTTGGATGCGGCGAATATTTTAAAGCCCGCTTTGTCTCGCGGGGACGTGCGAGTGATTGGTGCCACGACCACCACGGAATATCGTAAGCATATTGAGTCCGATAGTGCCCTTGAGAGACGGTTTCAGCCGGTCATCGTTGCGGAACCTTCTGAAGAGCAAACAATTGAAATCTTAAAAGGATTGAAAGAGTCTTTTGAAGAGCATCACAATTTGATTATTCTGGATGAAGCCATTGAAGCTGCGGTTCGTTATTCGAAGCGCTATATCAATGATCGTTTTCTTCCGGATAAAGCGATTGATCTTATGGATGAAGCCTCTTCGCTTAAGGGAATGAGCGTGAAAAGCAATAAGCAGGAAGTGGTTAAAGTTCAGAAACAGTTGAATAAAATCATTCATCAAAAAGAAGAAGCGGTTTCGAAGCAAGATTATGAAAAAGCCGCAGAGCTTCGCACTGAGGAATTGCAGCTCATGGAAAAAATTGAAGAAGCGCGTCATGTTAAGGTCCCCAAAGCACTTCGCGGTAAGATTGACGCTGAAGATATTGCTCAGATTCTTTCCAAAAGTACGGGAATTCCCGTTACGAAATTGATGAAGGACGATATTCACCGTTTGAAAAATCTGGAAGCGGTTTTGAGTTCACGGATTATTGGGCAAAAAGAGGCTATTGCAACCGTTGCTAAAGCCATTCGTCGTTCCCGAGTGGGGGTGAGTCATCCCAATCGTCCCATCGCGTCATTTATTTTTATGGGCCCTACCGGAGTGGGAAAAACCGAATTGGTGAAGGCGATTACAGAGGAGATTTATAATGACAAGGACGCGCTCATTAAAATTGACATGAGTGAATTCATGGAACGTCACAACGCTTCTCGTTTGGTTGGAACAACGGCGGGGTATGTCGGCTATGAAGATGGCGGACAGTTGACGGAATCGGTCCGTCGAAAACCTTATTCCGTTTTGTTGTTTGATGAGATCGAAAAGGCTCATCCCGATGTGTTTAATATTTTGCTTCAAATTTTGGATGAAGGCGTATTGACCGATGGAAAGGGGCACAAAGTGGATTTTAAAAACACGATTATTGTGATGACCTCGAATATTGGGGCACATCAATTGACGGAATCCGCCGGCCCGGTGGGATTTTCTCTTCAGTCCGACGAAATCAAGAAGGCCGAGCAAGAGTTTGAAACCAAAAAGGATGATATTTTGCGTGAATTGAAAGACCACTTTAGGCCTGAATTTTTGAATCGCGTGGATAAAATCATTGTTTTTGAGCCGCTCACGCATGAAAATATTAAGGATATCGTTAAACTTTTGATTGTGGACCTTGAGAAAAGGCTTCAGTCTAAGTCCATTTCATTGAAAGTTTCTTCCGGAGCTTTAGATTTGCTCGCCAAACTCTCCTTTGATCCTCAGTATGGAGCCCGTCCCGCACGACGCGTGATTCAAGATCACATTGAGGATGTTTTGGCTCAAAAGTTTTTGGATGAAGAGTTTAATGAAGGAGATACCATTCAAATACTCAAACAAGGAAAAGATAAACTGATTTTAAAACGCTAGGAGCTGCTCTCATAAAATGAGTTGACAGTTTGTCTAAACCTCCTTAGAATCTTTTCGATCTTTTGATGGCGTTCCTTTAGAGTAAAGTCCGCCACTCAAGCTCATTTTATCCTTTACGGCTTTACTCGATTTTAAGCTTATGGCTAGCGCTAATTCTATTTCAATGGACGAACTGCTCAAGCATTCCCCTGCAATGGTTCTTCCCATGCCCGGTGAATTGATTGAGGGGAAAGTGATCGATGTTTCCAAGAATCGTATTTTGGTGGACATTGGTGGTGTTAATATCGGTATCATTTCCGGGCGTGAAGCGCGGGATACCATGAATGAGGCGTTTTCTGGATGCATATGAGAATAATGAGGTCATTACGGTTAAACCGAATGAGGCCAATAAAGGAGGTCTTTTGCTTGAAGTGGATGGAATTAAGGGTTTTATTCCCGTTTCTCAGTTGGCACCCCTTCATTACCCTCGTGTGAATGGAGCCGATGCCAATCTCATTTTTGATAAATTGAAGAAGCTCATTTCCGTGCCTCTTTCGGTTAAAATCATCAACATTGATAAGGAAAATGGCAAACTTATTCTTTCCGAACGGTCCGCCTATCAGGAAGAGCGTAAGAATGCCCTCAAATCCCTTAAGGTCGGCAGTGTGGTTAAGGGTAAGATCAGTGGAGTGGTTAAATTCGGTATTTTCGTTGCCTTTGATGAATTGGAAGGATTGGTTCACATTTCGGAAATTGCATGGGGTCATGTGAAGGATCCGTCCGATTACGGAAAAGTGGGAGATCCGGTTGAAGTTCAAGTGATCGGAATTGATGGAGATAAAATTTCATTGAGTATGAAGCGGTTGATCCCGGATCCATGGGCAGAAGCGGCTCAGAAATTCCCGGTCGATAAAGTGGTGAAAGGTGAAATCAATCGTTTGGCTCCTTTCGGTGCTTTCATCAAGTTAACCGATGACATCAACGGGTTGATTCATCTTTCGGAATTGGTTTCTAAGGATGGAAGCCCGGTGAATGAGCCAGGGGATGTTCTTACGGTCGGAGATATGATTGAGGCCAAAGTGATTGATGTGAATTTGGAAGAACACCGCATTGGTCTTAGTATGAAGGCATTGCATTCAACGGAAGAAAAAGAAGAGGGTGCTGAAAAGAAATCATCGAAGAAAAAAGCAAAAAAAGACGAGACGGAAACTGAAGAGGAAGAAGCTTAGTTTTAACTTGTTTCATTATGATCGAGCCAATTCGGACCTGCGTGGGATGCTTTAAGAAGTATCCCCAGTTCGGCTTGGTTCGAGTGGTGCGTTCCGCGAAGGGAGAGCTTCGGATTCAACTCCCTTTTTCGACGGTAAAACTTTCCGGAAGGGGTGTTTATCTGTGTGCTCGTTTGGAATGCTTTGAAAAAACGCTTCGAAAAAAAAATCGGCATCCCTTCACTCACAGTCTGAAGGTCCCGGTGGATGAATCGTTTTTGCAGCAGTTGAGGGAGGCAATACTTCATGGTCAAGGCAGCGAGTCGTCTGATAGAATATGATGCGTATGGATGATTCTGTTTTTCAAAAAAGATATTCGGTGTTGAATGAAGCCCAACGTCGTGCGGTGGATTTGATTGAGGGGCCTGTTTTGGTTGTTGCGGGCCCTGGGTCCGGCAAAACGGAGCTTTTGAGTTTGCGGGTGGCTAATATTTTGCGGCTCACCGATGCCCCTCCGAGTTCCATTTTGTGTCTCACTTTTACCGAAGCGGCGGCAACTAATATGCATCAACGTTTGTTGAGTTTGATGGGAGCCGAGGCCCATCGCGTGGGCATTCATACCTTTCACAGTTTTGGCTCGGAAATCATTCAAAACTATCCCGAATATTTTTATTCCGGTGCCCTCACCCACCCCGCGGATACATTGGTTCAGATTGAAATTTTGAGTGACATTTTGAATGATCTCAAGGTGGATCATCCTCTTAAGGCTTATCACCCGGAACAAGGTTATACTTATTTGAAGGATATCCTTCAACGCATTGATGAACTCAAAAAGGCGGGACTAAGGCCGGCTGATTTTTTATCCATCGTACGAGAAAATCAAGAATTTTTACAAAAAGCGCTTCCGTTCATTCAAGATTTTTTTGCCGAGCGAATCAGTAAAAAAATGCTCTTGGGGCTTGATCATTTATTGCAAAATTTGGAATCGCTTGTGGGTCCTTCGCCCTTAACCCCTTTGTCTTATATTCCTTTATCACAGACGTTGATTCAAAGCTTGAGGCAAGCGCAAAAAATGGCTTTGAATGAAAATCGAACCACTCCGCTCACAGAATGGAAGAAAACCCACACTCAGCAAAATCGTTCTCGCCAAACCGTCCTTCGGGATGCCGCAGGGATTGAAAAGCATTTGGCATTGGGATCCGTGTATGAGCTTTATCAGCAACAGCTGCATCAACGGGGTTACTTTGACTTTGCGGACATGATCCTCCAAGTTGTGGAAGCACTGGAACAAAATCCGGATTTGAAATACACCCTCCAGGAGAAATATCTTTATCTGTTGGTGGATGAGTTTCAGGATACCAACGGGGTTCAGTTGCGTCTCATGGAGGCACTGGCGGACGCTGAAATTCATGAGGGGCGCCCCAATATTTTGGCGGTCGGTGATGACGATCAAGCCATCTATAAATTTCAGGGGGCCAACCTTCAGAATATTTTGACGTTTCATTCGCGTTATCGCGCTCCCGAAATGATTGTTTTGACGCAAAATTATCGTTCTACTCAGTCGATTTTGGATGTGGTTCGCCCCATTGTTCTGCAAGGAAGTGATCGACTTGAAACCCTTTTTCCCCAGCAAATCACCAAAGTGCTTGAGGCGGCTTCGGATTCTGTGGAAGGTGAAATTTGTGAAAAACTTTTTGTCACCGCCTCCGATGAGTTTGAATGGATTGCCACTCAGGTTCAATCTCGTCTGGATGCGGGTTGCTCCGCTTCCGAGATTGCCGTGATTGCGCCCAAGCATAAAATCTTAAAAGAGCTTGTCCCGATTTTTCAGGCTCGTGGCATCCCTTTTGCCTATGAGCAAAATCAAGATTTATTGGAAGCTCCCGCCCTCAAGGGGCTGTTGATTATTTTGGAGTTCATTGATTCCTTTCACCGTCATGAGCTTCCGGAAGCGGACGAGTTGTTGCCGTCTATTTTGAGTCTCCCTTTTTGGGAGCTTTCCCCTGTTGAAATTTGGCAGGTTTCCATCGAGGCCTATCGCAAAAAACGCTTTTGGTTGGAGGTCATGAAGGAGCATGCTGAGGCCAAAATTCAAAACATTGCGCTTTTTTTGATGGAAATGGGTAGTTTAGCTCACATTTTAACGGCCGAGGAGCTTTTGGATCGCGTGATCGGTTCTCGTCCTTCCCAGACCCCAAGTCCCTATAAAAACTACTATTTCAGCGAAGACCGATTGCACAAGGATCCTGCCGCTTATTTTTATCTGCTTTCTACGTTGGAAGCTTTTATTCAAGCGGTGCGCAAGCATAAAGGATCTCAGCTGCTTACTCTCAAAGATTTGATGATCTTTGTGCAACTTCATCGTAAACATCATGTTTCTTTGTCGCGCTCCATTGCATTTCTTCCCGATGAAAAAGCGGTGGCGCTATTGAGTGCGCACAAAGCCAAGGGATTAGAGTTCGATACGGTTTTTGTGGTCCATTGTACCGAGGAATCTTGGGTGAAGGGACAACATTTCCATAAACTTTCTTTTCCTTCGAATTTGCCTCTTTCTCCCGAGGCGGACAATCTTGGAGATCGGTTGAGACTCTTTTATGTGGCGATTACTCGGGCCAAACGTCATTTGTATTTGACTCGTGCGGAGCAACGGAACGATTCCAAGCTGCAGCTGAGGCTTCGTTTTTTGGAGGAAGTTTTACCTGTCCCTCCCATTGAGCCGCGTAGAATGGAGGCTGATCGTATCACCCTTTCCGATTTTTCCTTGGGCAAATCGTTGAGCTCGCTTTGTGTTTCTCCCGGTTCGAATGAGCGTGATTTTCTTCTCAAACGCTTGGAGAACTATCAATTGAGTGTGACCCATTTCAATACTTTTTTGAATGTCGCTTTTGCCGGCCCCAAAATTTTTTTTGAAAATGTGGTGCTTAAGTTTCCCCAAAGGCCGTCTGCCAAGCAATCTTATGGAACGGCACTTCATCTGGCACTGCATCAATTCCAGTCAGAATTCAAACGTACCGAGCAACTCCCCTCTTTAGAGTTTTTGAAGGAGCGTTTTCAGCAGAGCTTGGTGAATCAACGATTGAATGAAAAGGATTTTACGGAATACCTGGAAAAGGGTCATGATGAACTTTCCTTTTATTATCAACATCGCCTCTCTTTCTTTCATGTTTCCGACCATCCTGAATTCAACTTTGAACGCCAAGGGGTTGTGATTGGAGGAGCCGCTTTGACAGGTAAAATTGATCGTTTGCATCTGGATAAAGTGTCGAGAGAGGCCGTTGTTTATGATTATAAAACCGGAAAACCCCTTTTGAGCTGGCACGGGTACAGTGATTCGGAAAAAATAAAAGCGTGGGAGTATCGCAATCAATTCCTTTTTTATAAGCTTTTGATTGAAAATGCTCGCGAGTTCAAGTCGCTTTATACTGTTCGCCAGGGTGTTTTTGAGTTTCTAACTCCCTATGACGGGCAATTTCAAGCCTTATCGATTGAGGTGGATTCCCTTTTTCTCGAAAAAATGAGCCTATTGATTCCCAAGGTGTATGGCAAAATTGTGAATTTGGATTTTCCCGCTACCGATCGTTATCCAAAAAATACCTTTGGCATTGAGGCGTTCATAAACGATCTTATTTCAGGAACGGTCTAGGAGTGAGACTGAAAAGATTTTTTACATAAAAAAACTCCCTAAGAACAAACCTAAGAAATGATAGAGAAATCATTTCATACGATTAGGATGAAATGAAGGAATAGAACTTTTAAATTTGCAATGCAAATCTGAAAACCCGAATTCCCTGGATTAATCAATTCGACTGGGGAAACCATTCGAATCAAACCAATCCCTATCTTCTGCACCTTATTGCGATGGACAAAATCCCTTCATCGAAATCGGTGTGCGAGCGCAAGCCTAATTTTGGGAAATCATGCTTAACGATCATTCTTTTGGTGTTGTCCTTAGAGAGGGATCTGCCTGGAAGAGAATTTCTTTCACCGTTTTATGGGTGGTTAGAAACCCTTTTCAAGGCAGGTCTCTCTCTAAGGGGTCGGCCGATTTGGTAAGGAGCATTTTTGCTTTTCATACCATTATAGCACTTATGAATTTAAAGGTCAATACCTTTCTTGTCTTTTTTTTGTGGCTCTCCCTCCTTGCCTCTAGAATGGAAGCATGACGACACTCTCTTGGGTATTGCTCGGAATCATTTTTGTTCTTGTAGTAGCGGTTGTTTTTTCTCAAAAAGGGGCGTCGGCGGCGCGTGTGGACGCTTCTCCCGAGTTTGTTCAGCAGGGTATTCAAGCCTTACTTCAACAGGTTAATGTGCTTTCTCGTCGTGTGGATGAACGGTTGAAGGAAAATAGTCTTCTCACAGACCGAACCCATCGCACCTTGGGAGACCGTTTGGATCATGCTAATAAAGTCATCAATCAAGTCACTCATAAATTGGCCAGTTTGGAGGAGTCCAATCAGCGTATTTTCGAGGTGGGAAAGGATATTTTATCGCTTCAGGAAATTTTAAAAACTCCCAAGTTGCGCGGCAATCTCGGCGAGCTGTTTCTCGGTGATCTTTTGACGCAAATTCTTCCCAGAGAAAATTTTTCGCTTCAGCATAAATTCAAGACCGGTGCCGTGGTGGATGCCGTGATTCGGTTGCGCGAAGGCCTGCTTGTCCCCGTGGATGCCAAATTTCCTCTTGAAAATTTTAAACGAGGGCTCCATCTTTCCGATGAGAAGGAGCGAATGGCACTCAAGAAAACTTTTTTTAACGATGTCCAAAAGCATGTGGATGCCATTGCCGACCGTTACATTTTAACCGATGAGGGAACTCTGGATTTTGCGCTGATGTACGTTCCGGCTGAAAATATTTATTATGACATGATCATTCGTGAAAATGACGAAAAAAATATTTCAGAATATGCGCTTTCAAGACGGGTTATTCCGGTTTCTCCGAATAGTTTTTATGTGTATCTCCAGGCTCTTTTGTTGGGATTGCGCGGGCTTCAAATTGAGAAAGAAGCCAAAGGTATTTTATTGACTTTGGGCCGATTGAAGGGCGATTTTCAGAAATTCGGTGAGGAGTTCAGTTTGCTGGGAACTCATCTGGGTAGGGCTCAGAATACCTACGGCGCATCCGAGAAGCGACTCAATCAATTTAGGGGCAAGTTGGAGATTTTGGACACGTCGGAGGTGGCTTCTCCCGAACTGCCTGCAAATAGGTGAACAGCTCCAAAAGATTGAGGCTTTTCTTTTCTCTGTTGTTTCGGTACACTGAGACCGCTTTAATTGCGCCTATGTCTCTGACAATCAAACAATTTGCCAAAAAGGTGGGGATGACCCCGGAAGAACTCATTGTGCGTAGTTCGGCTTTGGGATTTGAAATTCCCGAAGACACGAAAATCATCGAAGACGATTTGGGAGAGCTTTTGTATGAAGAATTTTCACGGGAGACCGCCACTACTGCGGATGCCTATGATGAAATTATTGGTCATGAATTGGAAAAAGAAATCATCAAGACCCAGCGGAAAAAAACCGCAGGACGACAGGTTTCCAAAGTAAAGAAAGAGGACACCACGGTAACCGTTTCTCCGCGTGAAAAGGGAATCATTGAGATTCCCGATGTTATTTCTGTGAAGGAATTTTCCGAGAAAATAGGTGTTAGTCCCGTTCAAGTGATCGGGCAGCTGATGCACAACGGCATTTTGGCCAACATCAATCAACAGATTGATTATGAAACCGCGCACATCATTGCCGAAGAGATGGGATTTCATTTAAAGCGAAAGCATTCCGCAGCCCATTCGGAAGATATTTTAAGGGGAGATATTGAAAAATTGCTTCAAGAGGATGACGTTTCCTTGTTGCAGACTCGGCCCCCGGTGATTAGTGTGATGGGCCATGTGGATCATGGAAAAACTCAGCTGCTCGACAGCCTCAGGGATGCCAATGTGGTGGCCAGCGAATCGGGGGGCATCACTCAGCATATTGGAGCGTATCAAGTGAAGAAAAATGGTAAGGTGATTACATTTTTGGATACTCCGGGACATGAAGCTTTCACGGCCATGCGAGCGCGTGGCGCACGTGCCACCGATATTGCAATTTTGGTGGTCGCGGCGGATGAAGGGGTAAAGCCTCAAACGATTGAGGCGATCAATCATGCCAAAGAAGCCGGAATTCCCATCATTGTGGCGGTGAATAAAATGGATAAACCCAATGCGAACCCCGAGAAGGTGAAGGGTGAGCTGAGTGAACATGGCCTTGTGCCTGAAGAATGGGGAGGAGACACCATCATGGTTCCGGTTTCTGCGCTTCGAAAAGAGGGATTGGATAAGCTTTTGGGAATGGTGCTTGTGGTCGCGGAATTGCAAAACCTTCGTGCCAATCCAAATCGTCCGGCGGTGGGAACGGTTATTGAGGCCAATTTAGACACTAAATTGGGGCCTGTGGCCACGGTTTTGATCAATGCGGGAACGCTCAAGGTTATGGATCCCGTGATTGTCGGTGGAACCCATGGACGCATTAAATTGATGCAAAATGAAAAAGGTGCGCGTCTCAATAAATTGGGGCCTTCCGATGTGGCCTTGATTGCCGGCCTGGATAAGACACCTCAAGCTGGAGATATCCTTCAGGGGGTGGGAAATGAGCGAGTGGCACGTGAGAAAGCGGCTGAAATTTCTCAATTGATTCAAGAGGGAAAAATTCAAAATATGGGGATGGGGTTGAGTCAAATTGTTTCTCAGATTCAGGAAGGTCAGCTCAAGACGGTTAAGGTTGTCTTGAAAGCCGATACCAATGGGTCGCTCGAGGCCATTCGAGAAAGTATCGCCAATGAGTTGCGGTCTTCGGAGGTGGCCGTTAAGGTGATTCATTCCGGTGTGGGGAATGTGACGGAGTCGGATGTGATGATGGCTGCGGCAAGCCAAGGCTTGGTCATTGGTTTTCATACTCAGGTTCCTCCTCAGGTGGAACGCATGGCGGAACGGCTTCATACCGAAGTCGTGGTGTATAAGATTATTTATAAATTGTTGGAAGATTTGAAAAAGTTGCTGCTCGGCTTATTGGAACCGGAGGTGGTTACCGTGGAATTGGGAACTGCTAAGGTACTTAAGATTTTCTTCACCGGTAAGGGCGAGATGGTCGTGGGTTGTAAGATTGAAAGTGGCAAGGCTCAAGTGAAGGCTAAAACACGCGTGCAGCGTGGCGAAGAAATCATTGGAGAAGGCCTTTTGGAAGTTTTGAAATTGGTGAATGAGGAAGTGAAAGAATTGGAAAAAGGATCGGAATGTGGGATTAAATTTAAAGGAAAATTCAAGTTGGAGGAGGGTGATATTCTTCAATTTTATAAGTTTGAAACTCACCATAAAACCTTATGAAGACCTTGTTGGTGACCGGAGGGGCCGGTTTTATCGGATCCAATTTCATTCATTATTGGCTGAAATCTCATCCGGAAGACCATATCATCAATTTGGATGCATTGACCTATGCGGGTAATTTGGCCAATTTGGAATCGATTCAAGCCCATCCCCATTACCGCTTTGTTCAGGGGGATATTGGTGATTTTGGGTTGGTGTCCGACGTGATGAAAGAGGTTGATGTTGTGGTGAATTTTGCCGCCGAATCGCATAACGATCGTGCCATTTTGGATCCCGGCATTTTTTTGAAAACCAATGTGTTGGGCACGCAAAACTTGCTGGAAGCGGCTCGCAGGGCTTCCATCACTCGATTTCATCATATTTCAACCTGTGAAGTATTCGGTGATCTTTCGCTCGATTCCACACGGGCTTTTAAAGAGGAGGATGCATACTCCCCTCGCACCCCCTACAACGCTTCAAAAGCCGCCGCTAACCATGTTGTCATGGCGTACCACTATACCTATGGCCTTCCGGTTACGATTAGTCATTGTGCGAACAATTATGGCCCTTATCAATTCCCTGAGAAGGTGATTCCCCTTTTTGCCACCAATCTTTTGGAAAACACCCCTATTCCTCTTTTTAAGAGCACCCATCACCGTCGGGAATGGATTCATGTGGACGATCATTGTGAAGCTTTGGATTTGATTCTCCAGAAAGGGAAACCGGGAGAGGCTTATAATATCGGTACCGGGATTGAAAAAAATATTGAAGCTATTGCAGATCTTTTATTGGAACAGCTTCAAAAACCCGCTTCCTTCAAGACGTATGTTCCCGATCGGTTGGGGCATGACCGGCGTTATCTTTTGGATTGCCACAAAATTGAAAATGAATTAGGCTGGAAGCCGAAAATTGACTTTGAAAGTGGTGTACAATCGACCATTGACTGGTATAGTCGTAATTCCGACTGGTGGAAACCGCTAAGGGTTCGTCTATAAATAAATTACCCATCTTATGTCCACTGCATCTCCGAATACAATCGCTTTTCAATCGAAAAATTTCTCATCGTACCTCTGGTACGCCTCGATATTTTTCTCAATTATAGCGCCGTATTCGGAGCGCATTAAACTTAAATCTGAGCAATTTATTTCAGCACGAACCCTTAAAGCTGGTCTTTCCACTCCTCATTCTTAAAAAAATGTTATGAAAGGTGTCATTCTTGCCGGTGGATTCGGAAATCGGCTTAAACCTCTCACTGAAATCGTCAACAAGCATCTGCTTCCGGTTTACGACAAACCGGTTATTTACTATCCGATTCAAACGTTATTGAGCCTGGGGATTCGTGATATTTTGGTGGTGACAGGTCCCGATCACGCCGGTGGGTTTATGAAGTTATTGGGTTCCGGCGCCAAATTGGGGTGTAATTTTTATTTTGCGGTCCAAGAAGATGCCGGGGGAATTGCACAGGCAATGGCTCGGGCAGAAGAGTTTGTGGGCCAAGATTCCGTGGCTGTGATTTTGGGAGATAATATTTTTGAAGAAAATTTCAGTCATGCGGTGGAAGACTTTAAAGAGGGTGGAATGGTTTTTTTGAAGGATGTTCATGATCCGGAACGGTTTGGCGTGGTGGAGTTTGATGAGGCTCGACAGATCAAGCGTATTGTTGAAAAACCGGAACTTGCTCCTTCTCCTTATGCCGTAACGGGTTTATACCTTTATGATCATCATGTTTTTGATATCATTCGAACCCTAAAACCTTCCGCCCGTGGTGAATTGGAGGTGACGGATGTGAACAACGCCTACATTCAGAAAAATGCCATGCGGCATGTCATCATGACCGGTTCTTGGAGTGACATGGGGACTTTTGAGAGTTTGTATGAAGCCAGTACGATTGCTCGCAGTATGGCGCTCCGGATTTCCAATGAATCCCCCCTCACCCACCGCTCGCTTCATACTTCTTTAGCGGGTGTACCCGAAGATGCCCTGCATGATGCCTAATCGCTTTGTTGTTACCGGTTCCCGCAGGCAATATCGGTTACAACTTTTCACTTTTGGGTGAGCTGCCTTTGTTGGTGGCCTCCGTGGGAAGAGATTTCAGAGAATATGAGGAACGACTTAGCGCTCAAGGTTTTTCTCTCGATGGAATTCAGGTTGAGCCGGAAGTGGATACCGCCTCGGCGATCATCATGTCCGATGTGGAGGGCAATCAAATTGCCCAGTTTCATCCGGGAGCCATGGCGATGCCATTCCGAGAGGAATTTAGTGCGTTACAGGAAGCGGCTGAGGTTCTTTTGATTGCTCCGGATGATATTCAACGTAATGCCTATTGCATTCGCTTCGCCCAGCAAAATGGAAGAACTTATTTTTGGGATCCCGGCCAGAATTTACCGTATTTTTCCGCGGCTGATTTGATTGAATTTTTGAAAGGGGCAACAGGTCTTTTTCTCAACGACTACGAGTTGGCCCTTTTCTTAGATAAAACGGGCTTTTCGTTTGCGGAATTGACTCAGCAGCTTGCCCTTCTCATTGTCACTCACGGCGAGCGTGGGTCTTCGATTTACGAGAATAAGGAGGGTGAAGTGACTGAAATTGAAATTCCTATTGTTCCTCCTCAGGAATGTCATGATCCCACGGGATGCGGCGATGCCTATCGTGCCGGTTTTTTAACCGGCTATGCGCAAGGAAAATCCCTTTTAACTTGCGGTCAAATGGGAGCACTCTTGGCTACGTATGTGGTGGAAAATCCGGGAACCCAAAATCATCGGTTCACCTTAGGAGAATTCAAAACTCGTTATAAAGAGGCATTTGATGCGGATTTATAAGCTTTTTTCAGTGAGTCCAGACTGATCGTTTCCAAATCGACCATCCATTGCGCTTTTCCCATTTCTTCTCCCAGTGCTTTTACCTTTTCCATGTAGGAAATACCTACAAAAGGCGTGTGCGTGATTTCGGCAAAAATTAAACTGTGAAGCCTCATCCCAACGACCATGCTGGCTTTCGATACCCATTCCACAACTTCCACTTCGTCTTTATAGTCATTTCGAATTTCAAACTTTTCTTTATTGTTCACCACTTCATCGATGGCATGGAGCCACTCCAGATCTTTGGCATTATTTTTATCAAAGGATATCCCAATCACTTTTTCCCCTTGTTCATTCACCAGATACTGGACGAACTGCTTGAAAACGTCGAGTGCTTTTTCGGAATTTTTATTCCAGTAACGAGGTACAAATAAAATCTCCGCTTTGCGGGGAGCGGTGAAGGGCACTTCTTTTTTCCATTCCCATTCCTGTACCGGATCTTTTGCTTTTTCGACCTTCTGGCAGCCCAAGCTCTTGGCCCAGGCGATGGACCGATTATCCCGGAGACTCACCTTGTGGACCCGTTTCAGGAATGATTTGGCCCATTTTTTGGACCAGTTGGAATGAAAGGGGCCTATTCCGTTGGCATAAAGTTCAACCGTGGGAATGTTTTTAAGCGCTTTCTCCAGTTGCGATCCCCAAATCAACATGGATTGCCTCGGTTCATCGGTTAAGAGTGTCCCCCCGCCAAGTAAAAAACGATCGGCGGATCGAAAAGCTTGAATCGTCTTTTGATAACTCTCGCGTCCTGCTCGTGTGAGCCATCGTTTCAAAAGCGTTCGCAGTCCGGTGGGAATCAGGGCCACGGTGTTTACGTCGAACTTTTGGCGTGTTTGTTCCGGATCCGTACCCATGACCGTTATTTTTGCACCTGTTTTTCTGAATTTCTGAAGCATGGCGCGTAAAATGGCTTCATCTCCCACATTACCCGCGCCATAGTTACCGCAAATGATGAGCTTTTCCATACTATAAGTAGGCTTGAATGGGTTTATAACTTTTTCGGTGCAAAGGGGTTATTCCGTGTTGAGAAAGGTTCAGGCGATGTTTTGAGGTCCCATACCCTTTGTGCTCCTCAAATCCATGAAAGGGATAGTCACGAGCATATTCTACCATGATTCGATCTCTCGTCACTTTGGCCAGAATAGAGGCTGCACTGATGCAGGGAATCCATCCATCTCCTCCAATGATCGCTTGGGTTTTGGCGGGAAGATTGAACGGCTCTCTCCCATCCACCAGGATCTGAGTGATCGGATGGTTTAGATTCGCCAAAGCTCTTCGAAAAGCTCTTTCATTACTTTTTTGGATGCCGAAGTGGTCAATTTCCTCACTCGATACGATCCCGATCCCCCAAACGGTTTTTTGAATCAATATTTCATAAATGGCCTCACGTTGATGTGGGGCTAATCGCTTGGAATCTTTCAAGAGTATATGGGTGAATCCCTTCTTTAAAATAACGGCTGCTGCAACCAGCGGGCCTGCCCAGGGGCCACGTCCCGCTTCATCGAGGCCCACAATCAGAGGGCCGTTTATTTTATGCATTTTCTTTTTCTGATTTTTCCTCTTGGATATCGTCGGTAACTTCTTTTTCTGTTACTTCTTCTTGTTCTTGTACCGTTTCTTCTTTTTTGGCCGCTTCAACAGCCTCTGCAATTGCCTCCTCGGTGACTTCCTCGGCGACTTGGCTGTTGTCTTCAATGCCAACTGTTATTCCTTTTTTATCCTTCAAACGAGCGCTCTTACCCGTTCGGTCTCGCATAAAATAAAGTTTGGAACGACTCACTTTAGATTCTCCCATAACTTCAACTTTTGAGATATTGGGAGAATGGAAGGGGAATATTTTTTCCACGCCGATTCCATACGACAATTTTCGAACCGTAAAGGTTTTACTGTTTCCATGTCCACTGTTTACTGCAATCACTAAACCTTCAAAAATTTGAATTCTTTCCTTAAATCCGTCTTTGGTGGCTTCCATGATTCGTTGATGAACTTTGACGCGGTTGCCTGGTCGAACATTTTGAACCTTTTCTTTCACAGATTTGGAACTTTCCTGCACATGTTTGAGTAAAGCTTGGCTCATAAAATAGGATTTGATAAGAAAAACATACGTAAAGCGAGAGGATTATACGAACAGCCTTCTCAATTGTAAAGCAAAAAAGCATTTTTTTAAACCAATGTGTCCTGAAGTTGGTTGTAGCCAATCATATTATCAGGATCGGTCACAAGATCTTTAACGAAGCGATCGTTGCATTTCACGCGGTACATGAAATCCTCTCTGTTCATTACCGTAAAGCGTATTGGATTTTCCGAGGTGACTTCCTTTTCCAGAAATTCTTCCAGCGATTTTTTATCAATTTCTCCCACAATAAAGAGATCCACTTCAGAGTCTTTTTGCATGAAATACCCGGAAAGCAGAATAAGATCCACCTGGCCGAGTTTGATGATTTCTTGAATCACCTGACTGTTTTGATCGGTGGTTTTAATGATGATACTACGGAGCTCGTTGAACAGCGGAAACTTCTTGTTCACAATGTAAAATTTTCTTCTATTTTTTGCTCGACTTTTAAGGAGTCCAATTTTTTTTAAATTATCCAACTCCCTTCGGATGGAGTTGATTTGCTCATCCAGTCGCCTGGTGAGTTCTCGAATAAAAAATTCCCCATCAGGATTCAGAAGGAATATTTTGAGTAATTTTATTCGAGCTCCGGAGGTAAAAAGTCGCTTGAGAAGCATTTTTTAGACCGATTATTTTGTACACATAATTTGAACACCTTAGGCTAACTGTATAATTTTTGTTTTCAAAAATCAAGCTCTTTATTGCTTTTTTTGGGAAATATAGTCTTTTTAATTTAATTAAAGAATATTTTTATTGTATCAAAAGATTGACTAATCGGTTTAATCTTGAATAAAAAAGAGCGCTATCATATGCCTTACTGAATTTTATTGAATAATTTTTTTGATCAAATATTTCGCTATTCTTTTGCCAAATTTTGAAAAAAATAAGAACAATTTTTTTCTATTCTTACTCGTTTTTATTCTATGGGGGCAGTTCCTAATTAGGCATTGAAATTTTCATCTTCTTCCTCCTCCTCGCTTTTTCCTAAAACGGAGGTGGCAAAAAGAGTTAGAAAAACTCCGCTGACCATTCCCATGAAGGCGGATCCAAATAAAATCATGGTGGGGGTGATATCTGAGGGAAGCTCCCAGAAGAAGAAAATTAGATAATTACAGGAAGCCTGAATGTTTTCAAATGCCAATATTAAAATAACCACCAAACTAAGCATTGTTCCGGCCAGATAAAGTGCTTTCATGAGAGGGTGATTTAGGAATTAGGGAATGAAAGTGTCGATCAATCGATCAAACAGGATACTGTTTTTGAGTTGATTGTAGCCTTCTTCTCCTTTACTGAAGTACTTTTTCGCTTTGCTTTGTTCTTTTTCGGAATAGGTGCTTAATCGTTTCTCGATCTCTTTATTTATTTCCTCTTCGGTGGCTGCAATTTCTTTTTCTTTAATCAAGTGTTGGAGAATTAAGCGCAATTTGATTTGTTTTTCAGCTTTTTCTCTATTTTCTTTGCGCAAATCCCGGTTTTCGGTTTCAATCTGTTTAACATAGCTTTCCCATTCGACTCCTCTCGATTCCATATTCATTTTGGTTCGATCCAGGATGAAGTCTATTTCCTCATCAATGAGTGCTTCCGGCAGTTCAATTTCACCCAGTTGAATCAACTCTTCAAATAACTTGGCTTCCCTTCTTTCTCGTTCTTGTCGTTCCTTTTGACGCACTAAGTTTTCTCGGACCTCCTTTTTGAATTCCTCCACGGTTTTTTCTTCTCCAAAAAGCGATTTGAACCATTCTTCGGTCAATTCGGGGTATTTCACTTCGCTGACACGATTCAATTTTATTTTGAATTTCACTTTTTTGTCTTTTAGTTTCTTGGAGTGATAATCTTTAGGGAATTGGATCTCAAATGTTTTTTCTTCTCCCGTTTTCATTCCTTCTATTTCTTCTTCAAAACCAGGAATCAGCATGCCCTCTCCCAAAACGACGGGGTGATTTTTGCTGGAGGTGTTTTCAATGGGTACATCACCTTCCGGATTAAATCCGTCGAAATCAATTTCCACCCGATCTCCTTTCGTTGCGGGGCGATCGACTTCATTCGTTTCGGCGTATTGTTTTTTGAAATAGGTGAGCGTTTCTTCCACATCTTCTTCTTTTACTTCGGTGCTTTCTTTTGGGATTTTGATTTTATCGTACGCTTTTAGTTTTACCTCGGGTAAAATCGCCACAATGGCTTCAAAAATGAAGGGAGTTTCCTGTAAAATTTTAATTTGGGGTTTGGAAACCACGGGGACATTATTTTTCAATACGGCTTCGGCATAAAATTGAGGAATGGCCCGATCCAGTGCATACATCCTTATCGTTTCGATTCCCACTTGTTGTTCCATGATCGGACGTGGAATTTTCCCAGGACGAAAACCGGATATTTTGACTTGGCGGGATAAATCCCCTGCCGATTGCTCTATGTACTTTTCCAGTTCATTTTCTTCCACTTCAATGTGAATCGTTACTTCTGATTTTTGGGGCTGAGAAATGGTAATTTTCATGAGAATGGTTTAAATCCCCTATATGCTACGGATTATTGTTTTTTTTGGCAACCTGTTTTTTGTAATAGACACCCATTGTTTGGATTATGTATTTGTGATAAAATAAAATGATTTATTAAGTTTTTTTGCATGGATACTCAGGATCTTGAGAATGCTCGACGGCTTGAAGATTTTACCCCTCTTCATGATGTGCTTTCCACTAGGGCATTGAATGGGCTTCCTTTAGCGCGTGCGGCCGACATGGTGGGGTCTGCACTGACCCAGGCTCGTTCAGGAAATGATGCCTTGGTTCCCGATGAATTGAATGAAGCCTTGGGGCAATTTGGAAGCCAAAATTTGAATGTTCTGGGCTCTCTTTATTCCGGGCCGGGAGTTACCCCGTCCAATCAACTGGCTTTGATTGCGGCCGATGAGCTTGTCCATCGACGTATCGAGGAGGAGGTCCGCGAGCAGGTTCGCGGCCAAGGAATACTGGAGATGACGCGACTCTTATGGGGTCGTTATCCCGTGCATCGTTTTTTGTGGCAGTCCAAAGGTGGATTGGGCCTTCGTGAAGCGGTAGTTGCCATGCGTACGCGGGATTTTATCGAGCAAAATTTCCAGGGCGTGACCGATTTTAATCAGCTTAATGCGAGGGCTCGAGGGCTTTTGATGGAGGCGCTACACGAAGCGGCACCTTCTCATTTGATTTTTGGTCCCGAGCGACTGAAGGGCTGGCGTGATCGTCCGGCACAGAGAGATGTTCGTGTCAATTTGGGTCATCTTGTTGGAGAGGATCATCTTGATGAACAGGATAGTATGCCCTTATTGGCTTATTTACGGAATCATAGAGAGGGGCAGCGCTATTTAAGAGAAGAATATGAAGAGGTTGTGGGGGCCAATGTTCAGACGCTCGAAGTTCGACTGAATGGCATCCCCGCCACGCCCACGCAACCATTGCAGCCTGGATTAAGACATTTTTTTGATATCGCTCGCCGGAATCGACTCATTCAAACCCAACAATTGCAACAGGAAGAAAGTAGGGTCAATTCTTATCAATCTGCTTCCACCGCTTTAAAAAAAATCATTGAATCCGAAAATAAGGTTTTAGTTCATTACTTTGAATTGGAAGGAGCTTGTTCTCACCTTTCTCAGTTGCAGAACAGTCCTCCGGTGAATGGTCAGCAGCTCAATGACGCGCAGCGGAAGATTCAAGACGCACGTATAAAACTGATGGCCGCCTTTCAAGCCACCACCACTGAGAGACAAAATTTAGCGTTTCTTATTCCTTCCTTGAGTCCGGCACTCCAGGCTGTGCTTAATCCTTTGCTTCCACGTCCCGCACTTGGGGCGAGTCGTGGAATTCCAAGTCAACCGGCACAGCTTTTTCCTCAAAATTATTCCCAATTTCCTGCCGACTTTGTGCTTTTGGAAAATCATCTCCGGGATCTCACTCAGGCCAATGGGCCTTTGGCGAATGCTTTCCAAGTCGAAAAGGCAACGCTTGATGCGCATCGACAAGAATGGGACGAAGCCCAAAAGCCTGAGCAACCTTTTAATGACTTGAGTGATCCGGGAAGCGTTTTGCGTAATCAGGGTTTTACCATGCTTGCCACTTTGAGCGGGCGGTATCAAACTCTCAGTCAGGAGCTCGCCTCAGCCCATGAAACCCAACGAAACTGGCTTCAGGCGGGTCAGTTTATTCCCGCTCCGGAATTGTTGCGTCGTTTGATTCGCCGCGAACTTAAAGATCCTCGCAGGGGGCCGACTTCAATCCAAGGTGCGGGAATCTATCCCAGGCTTGAATTTGATTCAAAGGGCTTCAAGAAGGCTTCAACGCCATCGCGAGGCGGATCAGCAGCGATCTTTTGAAGATTTTTGGAAGGAGGTGGTTCAATTGCAATTTCCTCAAGCTCCCGAATGGAATCCTGACGTTTCGGTTAATGATATTCTTCTGGGTATTAAATCGAAAGAGGACGATGCTCAAGGTCAATTGACTTTACCTCAACTCAGGGAAATCATTTCCATCCTTGAATATGCCATGAGCTATGGTATGGAAGGTGGAGGGCGTTTACCTTTAAACCTCAATATTCGTCCTTTTGTTCAGCGTTTGAATACAGCCTATTTGACGGTGAAAGTTCGGCTTCTTATTAAAGAGCAGGGGGCATCACCCGATCCCGCCAAGGCGATCAATTCTTTGCTGGAGGACCTTTCTCAAGAGCGAGATCTTCGCCTCCCGGTTCGACTTTTGGATGCGCGTACCGCTCATGTCCAAAAATTGATTGAAGGTTTGAGGGCTAAAGAATCTGAAATACAGGATCCTGCTATTCCCGATAATCTTGTTTCTCACCGCGCCGAGGCGTTGTTGTCACGAGTCGAGCGTTTCGGTTCCAAGTGGGGCCCCCGTCTTGATTTTATTGCGGGGAATATCATCGGCGGTTTGAAGGCCCTACGTCGAATAAAGTACCGATGGAATCATCGAAAAGAAGAATCGCCTCCTTCATCTTCTTAATTTTTTTTATGCCTTACTTTAAAGAATTTGTTCACCTCATTATTCAAGATCTTCATTTGGGACGGATTCCACGGAGATTGAAAAAATCCATTGAGGCTCACATTGTTTTGTTGGTGGATCGACGCATCGAGCAGGTTTTGTTTGAAACGCTTAAGGAAGAGGATTTGAATTTTTATGATCATTATGTCGAGAATCATCCCCAGAGCGATGAGCAAATCGCTTTTGAAGCTATGATTGATCATCGTCCCGAGATTCAACATTCCATTGAGAATGCGTTGGTGAATAGTTATGAAGATATTGTCCAGGCGTCTAAATTGGTTAAGTCCTCCATTGGGGATAAAAATTGATGGACTTTTTGATCTGTAATCTGGTCGGGACATATTTGATTCTTTTTCTTATATATGATATAATTTTTTGATAAATAAAAATAAAAACAGATTTTATGGTTAAGGCCAATCCTGATCTTCCCCGTAAGGAATTACAAAGAGACGCGGAAAACATGGGGCCCAATGGGATTAAGGCTCCTCTGGATGTTAAGGCGACCCGACAAGAATTGAGTCAACGGTATGGTGCTGTTTTAGGAAAAATCAATGGAAGTCATGACGAATTCAAAAATCATCGCATCAAGAGCCTTCTAAAGCGACGCTTCTCTTCAGAGGGTGCTTATAAGAAATTTATGGTATCCGAGGCCAAGCAAACCATGCAGGATAAGCTCGTCAAAATGGACGACCTTGCTTTGAAAAGCAAATGGCGTTTGCAGCGATTCAGTCAGCGTTCGGCGGAGCGGCTTGCTTTTTTGACGCGCAAACAGGAAATTGCGGCCGATGTTTTAGCGGCGGTTGAATTCAAAAAGGAGGAACTCAAGCCTTTGCGTGCTTTATTCGCTCAGGGCAATCAGTCGCTCAAAAATCGCCATCCGTACCGATCGAAAATCCCTTTCCTCAGCATCAAAATTCCCGATCCTTTTGATGTGATGGAATTGGGGGTCATGGAAAAGGCGGCAAAAGAGGTTCAGACCGAGTCTAATCAAGAGAAGCAAGCGTTGATTACAAAAAAAGAGGAAAAAATGAAGGACTTTAGGGGAATTGAGGGAAGTCTACGGAACGCGCTTTTAATTTATAACCCCCAATTGGTTTCTGAATTGGATCAGCTTATTCGTGATAATGCGGCCGGTAAGCCTACTTTAGATAAAGAAATTCGAAAACTTTTTCCTGGAAAGTTAGATCAGCGTCAACAAGCTGAATTGGATAATATGCTTTTGTGGACTACGGAGCTTCGGTCAAAGAAAGGACGCAATGCGGAACTATTCCGACGACTGGGTATTGCCGAAGTTTCCGGTAAGGCCGATGCGGTGTATCCCGAATTGGCGAAGATGCCTCTCGGAGGACGGGTCCGAATGCAATGGCCTACCGCAACGGGTTTTGATGGTTGGAAAACGGATCAACTGATGGATTTTAGGGTATGGTCTAATAATACTGGCATCCTCACCCTTGTTCCCTTGAAACCGGTTTCCATTACGACCCCGGCGGTTGTCCCTGCAAATCCTCTGGCCCCGGGAACTCCCGCTCCTGGCCCCACCCAAAAAACGTTTACTCCCCACGAGCGGGGTGAAATTCGATTGGATCCTAAAAAGAAGATGGCATGGTTGACTCATGATGGAACAAAGCCCGCTACGGATAAAGACCGCTATCAGCATGTTGAATTTTCAAAAATCGATATGGCTCTTGCGGCTTAAATTTAAAATTTTCTTAATTTTTACCCATGACTGATTTTACTTTCGACGACCTACTCAACCTTATTCAGATGGCTCAAACTTTGAACGATACGGAGCGTGAGCAACAGTACGACGAAGTTCGGGAAAATGAGCAAGATGAGGTTGAGGCGATCCGTCCCGACCTTCAAACTTTGGTCCAGGATTATCAGGTTCAAACCGATGAAATTGTCAAAGACTACCAAAAAGGTTTCCATCTCATTGATAAAGAGGTCGATGGTGTGCTTCAAACTGTTTTTGCTGAGACGGATCAAGCGGATATTGAGGCCATCAAAGCACAGCTTTCCCGTCCTCGATTAAATTCTTAGTTTTTTGCCCACTCTTTTTTTATGGCTGATCCCGCCGCTGAAAAATTATCGGTTCGCCTCGATGTTCCCGCTGAAACGGATCACCGAGCGGAATTGGAAACATTGAAGCAAAGTATTGAAGAAAATTTTAAGAATAGAGACAAAGTGATTCGTCTCGTTCAATTTTGCCAAAACAACAGCATTGATTTTTCGGATTGGGCCAAAGAACCCATTCCTCAGGAAAATCTTAAGTCCATCGAAGAAGCGTTTTCTCTTATTGGCGTGCAGGGTTTTTCCGAGTTTTTGAAAGATCCCGCCAGCAAGGAATATCCTGCCGTAAAAAAAGCGCTGGATTCTATTATTAACTTGATGCAGACCCGTCAGTCTCATATCCGCGAATCGGAAATGCGGATTGAGGGATTGGCTAAAGATGTTCAAGAAGGGAGTACCCTGCAAGAAATGACAAAAATGTATAAGGAAGAGTTTCAGAAAAATCCTCTTGTCACCATGGCGGCCTCTGCTGCAATAGCTTTTCTTGGTTATCGCATGTTGGGATGGAATATGAAGATTGGAGAGAAGGATCATCCTGTATTTAAAGAAGCGGCGGTACTGGGTGTCGTCGGTTGGGCGATCAATCATTTTTGGGGGCAACTTTCGGGAAGCGGAAAGTCCATTGTCGATCATGTTAAGGATTTCGTTTCCGATGGAGAAGGCCCTTTGCAGGGGGTGGACTTGGGGCGCTTTGATGATGTGACAGATCCCGAGCATACGGTCAATGTTGATGCCATCAAGGCTATGTTGACGATGGGAAATAAAATTCCTTTTGATGTGTTATTGAGTGGATATGAAGCCGCATTGAAAAAAGGAGATAAATCAATTGACATGAAATGGTTGCGGGGTCGAGTGGCTTTGGGCACTCGCTATGATGATTATCTTCATTTTCGTTATGGGAAAGGATTTTTTGAAAATATGGATCGTGTGGTGGGCGGAAATAGCTATTCGGACAAGCTCGATCGAATTCAAGAGTTGAGAATCAAGTACGTTGATTCTCCCGAAGGGCCTTATTCGTTCAATCGCTTTTTTTATACGGAATATATGGATGGCAATTTGGAGGAGAAACTAAACCCAAATCCTTCCGAGAGTAGAGGTAGGGATGCGAGTCGGCTTTCTTCTTCCGGGGCGGCCTCCTCTGTGGCTGCCACCTCCTCCCTTGAGCACCATTCAGTGTCGCTTTCTGAAAACAACGCGCTAAAGGGGTTGGGGCTTGCTGAATTTCTTCCCGAAGTTGATCCGAGGGATGCCACTATTCGCCTTAGGGGATTGTATTTTTCCTATGAAAAAGACTCCGAGGATGTTCCGGGAATAACGACCCATCGTTTTCGTGACAATGAATCAGGGGATATTTTTCATCTTGATCAAGGTGGAAATGGTGCAGAAAATGCGAAACAAATTGAAAATTTGAAACTTCATTCTCAAGCTAAAATGGATCACTTGATTCGAGGTTTGGGACTTTCTCCGGATAAAAATTCATCTCGGCTCCAATGGGCCGTTGAAAATGGTTGTGGACGGTGGGTACTTAAAAATCTCCCGATTCCACTGGGCTCCCGTTACGCGCTCCCCGCCACTCTCCCGGTTGATGTTGAGGTGGCTGTGAATACCGCGAACGAAGCAAGCCTTTACTATGCGGGGAGTCATTTTAAATCCGTCGACGACTTAGCCGGAAAAGTCGCACGGGAAAAGATTGCCCAAAAACTTAAAACTCAGCCCGATCTGCAAGCTTTGTTTCAGGGTGTTTCGGTGAAGGTGGTGGACAGTTCGAACCCGGATGCGATTCTTGGGGAAGTGGATCAAAAACCTGTTGAATTTAGAGTGGAAAAAGGCCGTTACGTTCTTTCCAAGCCTTTTGACGTATCGTCAGAATTTTTAAGTGCTAAAAAACGCCAGCTTGAAAAAGACCCTCAATTTATTAAACTTTTCGAAGGCTTGGCACGCTCCGCAGAAAAACTGAACGGATACTACCATGGCACGATTGATATCCTTTCTTTGAAATGGGGCTCCATTGATGGGGCCAACCATTATTGGTCAAAACTTGTCTCCTTTAAAAAAGATCAAATTCTTGACGCTTATCAGCAAGAACTTGAGGATCATTCTAAAAAAGGAAATTTTGACGGTGAGACTTTCCGTCAATTTTATCAAGACACGCTGTGGAAAATCAATGAAGACTTGAAAGAGCTCCCCGCTCAATTGAAGTCGGCTAAAAGCGAAAATGAATACAATACTTTGGCCGAGCGTTTTGTGAATTACGGTTATTCGCCTGCGTATAAATCTCAACTTGATGATTTTCAGGCCATGGTGAGCAAGTTTGATTTTCCCGGTACCAATGAAAAATCGAATGAGGTTCATTCCAAAATTTCTTTTGACCTGGATCAACTGTGGTATGAAAAAACAAAGCCATTTCGAAATGTGGCGGAACTCACTCCTTTGCAGGTTCGTTATCTTGAATTATTAAAATCGAAAACCAAAGAAGCCTTGCAGTATGCTCAAACAAGCGATTCCGGTTGGGTTCAACGATGGCTGGATTCCAAAGTCAGTCTGCATGAATTTCAGGAGGCGTTGCCCGAGCTCAAGAAGTTTAAGGACTATGAACGATGGGCGAAAGAAGATGAAGGCATTGATGTTCATTTGGCGGATGCGATTCCGAATCTTGCCGGCCAAAAAGGGTATCGATTTGAGCCTATTGCGGATACCACTCCTCCTCAGGGTAGGTTCATCTTTGACCATGAGAAACCCGATGGAAAGCCCATTGAGTGGACGGTTGTTTTGGATAATGGCAAACAACGATTTGAAGTCAAATCTGCTGAAATGACGCCGGCAATGGTTTTAAGCCAGGTGGAGTATGTGTCGACCTTGCCTGAATTTAAAGCTCCTTTTGATAAACTCAATGCTCTCTTCAATGGGGTTGAGGCCCAGGGTGAACATTTGGGTGGATTGATCGGTTCCGTTGTTAAAAAAGATCAATGGCAGTCGCTGGTGGACTTTAAATTCAAGGAAGTGAAGCAACGCTATCAGCGTGAATTGGAATCCATCATGACCAATTCTTCTCTTATGCCGCAGCAAAAAGCAACTCAATGGAATACATTGGAAAATGATTTGGGCACTCGCTATTTAGGTGCTTTTGAGCAATATGCGCAGGCCGTGACACGTCGACTCCCCCAAGATCCCAAGCAGAAACTTTCCGAAAGGGACTATCAGGAATTTTACCATGGTTTGGAGGCCATCGGTTATCCGAGTTCCGTGTATGCGATTCATATCAATACTTTTCGCTCCGCACTTCAGAATTTTGAGTTCACTGGAGAGCATTGGTTTGAGGATAGAGAAAATCATGATGTGCTTAATAAGTCCGTTTTGCTTCAACAACGTTACACCGGTGCACTCGAAACTATTTCGCCCGCCGAGTGGAAACCGGAACATGCGGCTTATTTCAATTATGTTCAGTCCGCCTTGCTCGAAAAATTGAGGCAAAAGGGTGCTAAAATTACATCGGCGGATGTTCCTGGCACCTTGAATATCGTTTCTTTTGAGGAGTTCAAAAAAAATCCCAATAAATATAAAGTCCCTGATTTTTCCATTGATGTGGCACGCGTTCAGCAGAATGTGGAAGCCGGAAAAATCAAACAGATTGTGGGACCGGATGGGGTGCAGGTCAAAAATGATATTTTGCGATACAGTGAAGTGAAAAACTTGGTGGAGGATACGTTTAAAAAGAATTGGATTGATAAAGTGGCCAAGAATCCGGGTTATGTGGATAACGGAGAAGCGGCAAGTGCGAAGACCACTTTGGAATTTTATAAAAATGAAGTGACTCGTAAAATTTATCTCGATGGAGCCAATCAAGCCACACATCTTAAAATGTTTGAAAATCTTTTGTCGCAGGTTTACGAACAATGCCATGATGCCTGGTGGTTCAATCCCGTTGATTGGCCTTCTGGTTTTGAGCCTCAGGAGTTGAATCCCACTTTAGATGAAATGAAAAATAGTTAGAAGCTGTTGAGATATTTTTGGAATTTTTTCATTTTTTATTCATCTTTTGGTTAGGAAAAGGTCATCTTGAATTTAGTAGGATGTGCTTGAAAACGGGATGGAGATTTCTATCCACAGGACAGTCACGTTCTTTGAAGTTGGCATTACGGAAATAACGGAGGATCGGAACATGAAATTTATGCTTAGATTTCTTTTTTTCCTTTTTCTCGCCTACCTTGGAGTGCTGGCAATAGGCTTTTGCTATGCGACAATCCGGGGGCGGGACCGATTCAGTCCGGGATTTCTCTCTTCGTTGGCATTCCGCTGTTTGGAATCGCGATGCTTTCTCTTGGAGATAGAGTGGTTTCCTCCTGGATGTTTATCCCACTCCTTTTGACCGGCCTTCCCATCCTTATGGAAATTCTCCGTCTTACCCGCCGCTAGATTTCTTTCCACCGTTTTCCTCAGTATTTGGATGTGTTCTTTTTCGATCGTCAATTGGCGATATGAACTGATCTTTCCACTGGGTTTTCCCGAGGTTTCAATAATGAGACCTCGGGATTCGACTTTGAGTCGCCATCGAATGGTCTTTTTAGGGGTTTCTAATTGACAAAAAGTAAAATAGTAGTTATATTATACCCTTTCCGAGTTCTCACTATTTAAGAATTAGAAAAGAAAAAACAAACATCAAAGGCGGTTTATTTCATTTTATGAAATGCCTTTATGTTTCGCTTCCTGATTTTAATTCCCGTCCTCTTCCTTTCTTTTTTTACTTCGTTTTTCGAGCTTCAGGGGCTTCGTATTCTCAGTGAGGCCCACTATCTAGCCCCTGAAGTTGTTTCGTCTTTCACGATTGCTGAAAGCAGTACGCCTTCCTCTCTTCCTCAAAAAATTCCTTTTACCTATGAAGTCGAGGGTATCGTGGATGAAGCGACTTTGGCGCATTGCGAAGATGTGATTGCGAAAACTTTTTCTGTACTTCCTTCCACCCATGTTAGTGCCATTCATCATCTCACTCTTAGCTTTAATTCCACGATACGTCGAGGATTGGCAGGTGGTCACACCATGATTTTAAGGTGTGTGAATATTACCGATTCTGAGCTAGTCGCTGTTGCTGTCCATGAATTGGGGCATATTGTTGATACTGGATATCTCCAAGGGTCGACTGAGGGCGAAAAAACGACATTTGACGATCGCGGGAAACTCGTTTATAGTGATGACCCCAGTTTTCAGTTTTATTCTATGAGCTGGGAGGACAGCCGTTCTTTTACAGGGTCTTCGACCGACGTCATCTCCGGGTATTCTAAAGAGTTGGTATTTGAAGAGTTTGCAGAGTCCTATGCGGCCTACATTCTCCATGGAAACCTATTTCGATTTTACGGCGCTCGCAATGAGGCTTTGAATGAAAAATATCGTTTTCTAAGGGATGAGGTTTTCAAAGGGAAGGAATATGATCTCCCCGAAAGGCTCCCACGCATTCTCGAATCTGAAAAAAGAGATTACGACATTACCCGCAGAGACTTTGATTTGGAATTATTTTGGTCTCTTTCTGAGGCCAACTGATTCAATACCGCGAGTCTAAAGGTTTATCTGGTTTCGACTGGGCATCGCCTTATAGGTTCAACTTAAAAACCCCCCTTCTCTTAGAGAGATCAGGGGTTTTTTCGAATGCTAAAATTTATTAGCGACTAGAGCTGAGATTCTGCCGGAGTATTCTCTTCTGCTGGGGCGGACTCTATTTTTATTTCCTGAGAAGGTGTGGCGGTTTCGCTGTTGCTATCCGTTTCTTTGGTGCTTTTTTCATTTTCCGGAACGGTGCAGCTTGTGATTTCTCCCAATTCTTCAAAAGTCATCACTTTTTCCCATCGCCTTCCGTCGGTATAGATCCAGGTGGGATAGCGATCTACTTTCTTTTCCAAGCATATGTCCGGTTGTGGATTTTCCCCTTTGGGATCGCATTCAACATAGTTGATGTATTGAGAGGCATCATCAAAGAGCGCTTTTTGCTCTGCGCAATGGGGACACCAATAGGCTCCGTACATGATCAATCCTTTATCGGTTAAACATTTTGCAAAGGCATCATAGGCCTGTTTTTTTTCGGCGTTGCATCCGGCAAAAAGCAATAATCCGGAAAATAAAATAGTGGTAATCGCTTGTTTGAATTTCATTTTTAGAGAGTTAAGAATTTTCTTTAGGAAGATTTCTAATTAGACTGGAAATGATGAATAGATTGATCATTAGAATGCCATATTGGGCCAGACAAAAAATACAGGCGACTTGGAGTATAAAAAATTCAACGTAGGTCAGATAACTTGAGAAAAGAAATCCAAAAGCCGTCGTTGCCCATAAGATATGGGACACTCGGCTGAAGGTTAACGTGTGATGAAATGAAGTGAAGGAATACCCTTTGAGTAGCTTGCGAGTGACAATCAGCAAAAAAAGATACGTTAAAAATCCCAAGAGGGCCACTGGAATTCCCCATAGCTCCGAATAGATGCTTTTATTCACAATATCACAATCCAAGTATTCATTGATGGTGCAGATCGTGCTCGCGCTCGGCTTGAAATGAAGATATGAGAGATAAGCCGTTATCGCCACGCCAAGTAGATTCAAACGCGTGAACCATCGGAGCTTCGAATCCCTTCGCTCTTTCTGAGGCAAATCTCCAGACTTGATGCTGATTGTGACCATTTTTATTTTTAAAAGTACGTTGAGTTTATCAGAATTTTATTCCCACAGCAAAGTTGAAAAAACCGTTGCCCTTCTTGGATAAGCATCGTACAATAGGTCAGCTTTGGGCTTATAGCTCTTAGCTTTTAGAGTACAAACCATCCCGCCGCTCGTCGGAGGGATACCAACCCCACCGCAAGACTCGCACTTCAACAAAATATCCAACCTGTCCGTTCGCGGAAGTGTTGGATATTTTGCTGAACGCG
>Ga0076332_1037_pt2 | contig 44242 bp, 41 predicted proteins | sample RifGroA2_FD_67839 | JGI IMG/M metagenome (GOLD analysis project Ga0076332, IMG submission 67839) | Peregrinibacteria bacterium GW2011_GWA2_44_7 | reverse complement strand
CCGAACGATCCACTGAGTGCCCCAATTGAACCGTTCCTTCATTTTGAAGATAGTTGGTGATTCGCAGTTCAAACTCATTGCGCGCAGAATCGTCCACCGGCTCAAACGTCATACTCGCTACATCATCCCATAAAGCAAACCCGGAAAATTCTTTTTCACTCATTTGTCCGCCTCTCACTTCGCTCAATTCCATCCGGTAGGTTCCCCGACTCCAAAATGCCGCTTCGGGACGCATAAAAACTTCAACACTCGACAAACCGTCTTCTTCCGCGGTAAAGCGATAGGTGTACGACTCCCCCGGACGCAAAAAAAGAGCACTTGCAATCGCCACTCGTTCCACATTCAAGCGAGAAGTTTGAAGTATTTTTTGATGAAACGCCACTTCAATAGAGAGTGGGCCGAGGAGTGTGCCCGCGGCGAGAATCATCGTGAAAATAAGCGTGGAACGTTTCATGCGCTAGAAGTAAAAACGAGGGATAAGAACCGTTTCCAAATACACTACATTATAAATGAGCAGCACGAGAACGGTGGCCCAGGCGGCCATTTGAAAACGACGAGGAGATAGGATTTTTTTCCATCCCGCGATCATCACCACCAGAAAAGGCAAAAGCACGGGGAAATAATACCGTCCCTGGGTAAAACCTGATTCGGGGAAACCCGGAATGAGAAAATCAATATTGTAGAGCGTGGCCACGATTTCAAACCCGATCAAGACCAAGAGGCTGAATGTCAAAATAGGATCTTTTTTTCTAACGTTAAACCATTGAAGCAGCGCCCCTCCCACTCCGCCACATGTTAAAATTGAAAAGAAAATCAGGAATACCGGTGGCGTGTACACATCCAACCAACCAAATCCCCATCCTCCCCAGAAACTTTCGAAGACCACGATCCAGCGCTCAATAAAGAGGGTATAAACCGCAAATCCTACTCCCTGCTGTTGCCACCATTCAAAAAATTGTTCAATGGGGAACCGATAACTTTCGAGGCCCATTGTAATGACGGCCGCAAAAACACCGGTTCCCGCCATGAACGCGATGAGCGTTTTTCGCGAAAACCGTCCACTCAAAAGAAGCGCGAGTCCAAAATAAAACGGCAACAGAACACCGGTCCATTTAGTCAGCATTCCCAACAGGGAAACCACCACTCCCACCTTTAGAAAACGACGAGTTTCTTTGCAAGGACCTTTTTCCAATAGGTAACTCACGCAAGCGGCGGTGGCGATGAGGAAAAACATGTTGGTGAGTCCGTCGTAACTCACTGACATTCCGGTGATCATGAAAAGAGGTTGCAGGGCCAGAAAAGCAGGAATAAGCAGCCGATCCGACTCTTCCTTGAAAAGCAATTTTCCTGTTTCATGGGCCATTTTGATCCCCATAAGCACAATCACCAATGACCATAAACGAATACCGTAGAATTGGACGATTCCGCTCCATTGATTGAGGGCGGCAAAGGGAAGCGTGGTCCAATAGTAAAAAGATAGCCACGAAAGTCGTTCGCAACCGTGGTCGTAGCCGGAAGAGTTGCTGAAATGGCCCCGGTCCTGAGGGGCGGCATAGGAACTGAGGGGATTGAAACGCAAGGCATTGGTGCGATGTTCTTCCAAAAGAGCGCCCATGTCTTCCTGACAACTCGCCTGCGCCGCTTCAAAATTTTGAAAACCCGATTCAAGGGAATAAAGCCAGAGTTTCACCCGTCCCAAATGGACACTTTCATCCGCTCCCTGAAACGGAGGCACGAAACTCAGCCACACCAAGCCCCATACCGTGGCCACAACCAGAATGACGTTGAATGGTTTGATGAAAAAACGTTTAATCCGCTTCATATGAGGGGATCATAACAGGATTGCGAAAAATCATAAATCCCAACCTTCCAAGATCTGCTCACATAAAGCTGCTAACGAGCTCGCTCTAAAATTCCATTTTATGAGAAATTTTACAATTCCTTCAGATTTGCCGTAGAATGGTCGCATTCGTGAACTTTTTGACACTATGAGGCTTCTCTCTTTTCTGCTTTGCTTTTTACTTTTTTCTTCCGGGCAAGCTCGCGCCCAATCGTCACTAAGCTCCGCAGCCAATTCTCCGGAAGATCTAAGCCGTTATCAATCGGTTTTGAAAGAGATGGATATTCCGTTTTTTATGCCGGAATATGTGGAAAAAAGTATTCCTTCTCCGACGCTTTCGAATTCTCAACCTTCCGAATTTACTCCTGAACTCACAACAGTTCCCGCTGCATCTTCCTCGAGTTACGAGAAAGATTTGACCTATGAATTTGATCTTTCCGAGGCGGTTTCCACCCTCAAAATCGATCTCCAAATTCCTCCCGAATTTCAAAACAATGAGCCCTTTTCCTTCCGCTTCACGCTCATTCAACCCGATGGAACGCCCCAAATACATGATCACCTTTCTTCTTTTAAACTGATTGACTTAAAACCGGGCAATTACCATTTTTCTCTCACCGGATCCGGATTTTCGACCTATGACATTCAAATAAAAACGCTGACACTCGCTCTTCCGGAAAATCCCCAAGGAAGCCTTTTGATTCAGCCCGGAGAAATCTACTCCACACAAGATCGGGACAGCTTAATCCAAACCCTTCGCACCGGCGTCGATGCCATCATCCTCTCCAATTCATTCGCCATCGACGCCTACCCCGTTAATTTTTCGCCCACCGACCTCAACCGCCCCCTGACGGTCGAGGAGATGGCGCTTCAATTGTCTTCTTTTGAAAATCAAACCGTTGATCTGCTTTATTACCATTCCGTTCCAAAAGCCTGCGCGGACTTTTCGCATTTCGAGATGAGCGAAGGCCCGCTTTTGGTTCGTTGGTATTGCATGAACGGGGATCAACTGCAAAGCATTTCTTTTATGAGCAAAGAGCTGCTTTCGCTTGCGGCGATGGATTCCAATGTGCGCAACTCATTAATACCCTATCTTAAAAAACCAAATCCTTTTTCATTTTCGTTTTCTTCGCCTGAACATTCCACCATCTCGTCGAAATATTCCCTGAAAGAAGGTCTTTCCGCGTACAAAACCACGGTCCTCGGCATGGACTTTTTACTTTTAATTTTTGTTTTCTTTCTCCTTTCACCCCGGCAATTTTATTCTTTATTTCATATCAAACAACGATCGAATGATTTAACCCTGAAAGCAGGGTTGGATCTTATCAAGGCGCAACTCCTTACACGTCGCGAGAGGGCACGACACCATCCCTTGATCTCTTTGTTGTGCTTTTTTTCCCTCTTATTGATTGTTTTCATTTTTATTGAAATCCCTTGGAATGCACTTCTTGTGGGAATGCAGGCCGATGGGCTTTTCCTTTTTTATCTCACTCTTTCGCTTATCCTCGCCCTGTTTTTTGTATCATTTCTCTTTCCGGAACATTTAAAAGAATTTTTGAGCCGGATGAATGTGCTTCACCAAAGCCGTTTTATCCCTTTAACCTCTTTTCAGTATCGCGTCGCTTTCTTGGGATTTACATTCTTGTGCACCCTTTTCCTTTATGATTTTTTCCTGTTTCAAAAAACAACCGATTGGCTTTGGATTTTTATTTTCTTGTCGGGAAGCCTCATCTTCTTTTCCAAATCGGAATTTCGCCCCCTCCTGAATCGCCTTGAAATTTTTTTCATACGCTTCAATCAGGCACTCATGATTGGACTACCTTTCGTTTTTTTAATTTCTATTTTCAACCCCTATATAACAACGATTCTTCCTCCTGTTGATTTTAAATTCAATGCCGTTGAGTCAGGCCGCCCCACACGGTCCATCTCTCCTCTTTTGGACCATCCCGGGAAAAATACCGCATGGGTTCTCCCTGAAAACGTCTTACTCCTTCATTCTCCTTTTTCGGTTCATGGGCCAAAATCCCTGTTAAATCGTCCCATTCCATTGCATTTTGGAATGAAGGTGCGCTCCAATGTTTCTCTCCATGCGAAAACATCGGATGGCACCTTGCAGCCTCTTTTCATACCGACTCCTCAAAATTTATCCCTCGTACGACAATTTGATTCCATTGGAGTTTATCGGCTGACGACAAGCACTTCCATTGAAACCGGCCGCACAAAAAATACCACGAATTGGGCCGATTTCATTAAAACCGGTTTTCTGAAAAATTCGGTTCTTGGGATCAATTTGATTCACTATGGATTCAATATGGATGATTTTTTAAGCACCCAAAACCCGGTTAAAAACAATGGAACGAATGCCTTAGATCTTTTCCCTTACCTTACGATTGAAAATGACTCTTTCGTTTTTTATACGTACAATTCACAGAATGCCTTGTCTTTTAGTTTTGATTTTGAAGGTGTGACATCCAAAATGAATGGAGAATTCATTTTAATTGATGAACACAACAACCGTATTGAAGAAAAATCTTTTTCACTGACCTCGGACCATTCTCAATTTAAGCTGAATCTCCCCAAGGCTCCAAACGGACTTTATCGATTTTATTTTAATTTTACTGAACCCATTACATTGTCGCATCTTGCCGTCAATTCCGGATACCTTGTATTGAAAACTTCCCATCTGGCCATCGCTGCTCCGGTCCCCATGTCGTTTTATTTCAAACCTTATGCAAACTCGTTTTCTTATGAATCGGATTCCGGCCAATCCTTTGGAGGGGATGGCGGATTGATCCAAACTCAAGACAAAATGGTTTTTGCCCGTTGGGTGGACTTCTTAGAGCAATCCCGAGCCCCCTCTCTGACAAGACTCTCTTTGCCCGCGAAAAATCTTATTCTGACCAGTTCCATTGATACCCTTTACTCATTTACCGAAAAAAGCTGGTTCAACCCTTTTAAATTTTATTTCTCCGATGACCCGGAATATGTTCAATATTGGATCATTGAAAACTACTCCCTCTCCGAGTCACTTGAAAAAGGTTGGAGCGAAGCCCGCGCCAATCTTGAAATCACTCCCTCGAATGGAGAACTCCCATTGGAAATCCACTTCGATCCCTCTATCGCCAATGCCTGGATTTTACTGGATACACTTTCTATGACTCCCTTATAATCATGCCTTCTTCTTCTCTTTTCAAAAAAATCGGCCTTCTTTTTTTAACGGTTTTCAGCCTAACCCTTCTTTTGAAATTGAGTTTAACCCCCGGCTCAACTCTTTTATTCGGAGTTGTCTTTGGCTTCTTTTTACTACTTCTGCTTATTCGTTTTTCATCCATCATTTCTTCCTATCCCAGCCATTTAAAACAAATGAAAAATTCCGATTTCTGGCTGCGGCATGGTTTTAGGGAGGTACTTTTTTTAATTTTAAGCACGGGGATTCTTTGCTTAATTCTATACTCTCGATTATATTTTTTGGGAGGAGTGGGCATGATAATATCCTTTCTTCTTTTTGTGTTGATTCTTTTTTTCCATTTCACTTTTTCTTCATCGTTTAAAGAATGAATTCTTCTTCTCTTTCTGCCCCCTTAAAACGGTTGACTCAATTTCTTGTCCCGTCTCCCTCCTCGAAAAATATTTTTTGGATTTTTAATGAAGCGTCTCTCTCGAAAATCGAAAACGGTGAGTCTTATGATGTGATTGCAATTGCTCCCGATTTTTTAAAAAACTGTCCGGATCTTCATGCGTTCTTTCGAGAGCTGCGAGCACTATCTCATGAACGTACCCGTTTGCTTTTTTTTATTCCCCGATTTTCTTTTTTTCCCATCTCTTTAAATGATCTTTCCACCTTTCTTACGGCCTCGCATCACGAAATCACACTTCGAGGGCGAAATATTCACTTTAAATATTGTTTTGCACGCGCCCTGCCTTTAAAAAAGTCGAACCACGGCCTTTCAATTGTTGTTCCCGTCAAAAATGAAGCCCAAAATGTGGGGCCGCTGCTTTCACGCGTGCCGTTCGACGCGTGCCCTCATGTGGAGGTTATTTTTGTCGAAGGAGGCTCTAAAGATGGAACCCGAGAGGCTTGCCTGCACGCCATTGAACACGCGGCCCCGCATCAAACCATTAAATTTGTCGAACAGTCGAAGCCCGGCAAAGGACAGGCGGTGCGGGAGGGTGTTGCGGCCGCCCAACATGAATTGATCGTTATTCTCGATGGAGATATCGCCATTCCCCCGGAGGAAATTCGGCACTTCTACGATTCATTTTGTGAAGGAGTCGGAGAAGTGTTGAATGCGTCCCGCTTTGTCTATCCCATGGAAAAAAATGCGATGCCACTGCCCAATCAATGGGGAAATCGATTTTTTGCTTCCTTCTATTCATGGATGAGCGGGCAGTCGGTCAAAGATATTTTTGCCGGCACAAAAATGCTCACAAAATCGGATTATAACCGCATTGAAAAACTTTTACCGTATTTCAAAACAGGGGATCCGTGGGGGGATTTGGACATCCTTTTCGGAGGTGCTAAACTGGGGCTAAAAATCCGGGATATTCCTGTGCATTATTGCACCCGTCGCTACGGTGTTTCCAATATGAACGCCTTTCGATATGGTGCATTCCTCGTGCGGCAATTTGTGAAAGCCGTGTTCAAATTTAAACCTTTTTTTATTTTTTGAAACTGTTCTAGAAACCTCCGAAAAAACTCCTTCCAAATATTAATTCCTGCTTATGCTTTCTTCATTTTATGGCATCCTGGTGATGATCGCGCTGCTTTTTTTACCGGGGTTTGCACTTCTTTCTTTTTTTAAATCGTGTTGGAATAAAACCTCGTGGGTGGATCGTTTGTGCATGATGCTGGTTTTGAGTGGGTGTTGGAATTATCTTTTCTTTCTTCCACGAATGGCTGCGGAAACACGCTTCCATTTTTATCTCGCTAATTCCGGAATTCTTATTATGGCGGCATTGATTTTTTCGAGACATTCGCTTACTCGCTTTTTCAAAAAACCTTGGCCTTTTGTAACAAACTTTTTCCGAGCAGCGGCGATCCCTCTTTTTGTTTTTGCGCTGGGCGGATTTTTTGTGGGATTTCCCTTTCATTCCCTGAATGAAAGTCGATTGCAACCCAGTGAGGGCGGAGATGTTCAACTTTTTCTCTTCAAAACCCACCTGCTTCGGGCCGGCTACAGTTTTATGGATGATATTTATGCGGATCAGATCAATTTTTATCCCAACTTTTTGATGTCGGAAGTGGCGCTGGCCACCCTTTTCACCGAGTCGGGACTTGTGCCTAATGCGGAAACCTTTCGCGTTATTTTGAGTGTCACTATTTTCTGGCTCATTTACGCCTTGGGACGTGCGCTCAACCTCAAAGAGGGAGAAGGAATTTTCCTGGCTCTTTTCAGCCTGCTCGGCTATTTCATTTGGGGTCATTTGGAACCGTATGTGGCTGCGGGAATGGGATTTTTTACACTGCTTTTATTCTTTTATTTTTCGTGTCGTGCATTTTTGATGCGTAAAACGCTATTTTGGATCATGTCCGGGCTTGCGTTCGGATTGGTGATTCACAGTCATCCCGTCCATAACCTTTTCGTGATTGCCTATTCGGCCCTCATGCTACCCACCTATCTTTTTTCTTGTCATCGTCACTCCGTTCCCTTTCGAACCTTTTTGAGCCATTTGGGAGTATTTAGTGTGGGAGCCTTTTTTTGGGGAACCTTATACTATCTTCCCGTTCTTCTACGCTATGGATTCCACTTCACTTCCACCTTTCATCTCAGGGAAGAGTTCAATACCACGCTGGGAGAATTTTTTATGAGTTTGGTGGTATTCCCATTGATGATTCCCAGCGTGATCATGGCTTTACTTTTATTTTTCGGCTCATGGTTTCGAGGCCCTCGCTTTATTTCTTTTTTCCATGGCTTTTCCAGGCTCACCCCTTCCGCATTTTTCTTTCTTTTTATTTTTAGTCTAGCCACTTTATTTCGCATCATAGCCATTAAAACCCACCGACTCGCCGTTTACATTGATGCCGGTGATTTTTACAATATCACCCTCGCCCTGGGAGGTGTTTTGCTTGTCTTTACCGTGATTGAAGCGGTTAAAAAAGGTTTTCGTCAAAGTCATGAATTTAGCTCTGCGCCCTGGATTCTTTCACTCCTTCTGCTGCTCTTCAATATAAATGACCCCACGGTGGATGAATTTTCACGGGGAGTTTCAGACGCGATTCCACTCTACAATTCGGCCGTCTTGATGAGTCCCGAAGTTTTCGCAAGTTTAAGCTCTCACTTTGAACGACAAATTTTGCTTTACAATGATGCACACTCCAGTGTATTTCTCACGCCACCTTATCAAGAGCGATTTGCCGATATTGAATTGATTTACCACCGCCCGAGAGAGTCCCACCTGCAATATGTCATTGAGAAATATCATGCAACCCATGTGCTGTGGACATGGCAGGATGATCCTTCTGTTCTTAAAATACTTTATAATGCTCCATTTTTAAAAGATAGCGTTTCTCCCAACTGGCGAGGAACGCTATTTGAGGTCATATAATATTTCCTTTTTTTGAGTCCCCCAAACCAATCCGCCCATCGAAATCAAAGCAAAAATCATCCAGAAGCTATTCCACGCATTGATCTTCAAACCGAATGTGCTCGCCATATAAACCGCGAGTGTCACAAGTGACATGGATAACGTCACGGAAAGAGTCGCGATTTCAATGCCATTGAACTGTTTCATCTCCTTTTTCAGAATGACATGAAGCCATATAAAGCCGGGCACAAAAAGCGCATAGGGAAGTGCCAATGCAATTTGTAATGCATGTTGAAACGAGACATGATATAAAAATACTAAGATTAAAATGATTAGAATTAAAAAGGTGATTATTTTTCCCATTCGTAACATGATCAATTTCATAGCATTGCATAAAAAGAAAGTGCCTCTCCGATCTTATCACATGGATGTTTTGACACAATGCGATTTATTTAATACTCCTCTCTCAGAATGAATACTTTCGATTTTTTGGCCAATCAGCAGATTTTAGTGACCGGCGGACATGGATTCCTGGGATCTCATGTGGTGAAATTGCTCAAAGAAAATGGTATGATAGAGGATCGATTACAGGTTCCTTCACGACGTGATTTTGATTTGCGCGAGCGGTCGGTATGTCGAGCCCTGACAAAAGGGAAAACCCTCGTGATTCATTTGGCCGGAAATGTGGGGGGAATTGGATACAACAACGAGCATATGGCGGAGATGTTTTATGACAACTTGGTCATGGGAACCGAACTGATGGAAGCCGCGCGACAGGAAGGCGTCACTAAATTTGTAACCCTTGGAACGATCTGCAGTTACCCCAAAACTCCTCCAATCCCCTTTAATGAAGATTCCCTGTGGGACGGCTATCCCGAAGAAATAACGGGTCCCTATGGACTGGTCAAAAAAATGCAGCTGGTTCAGGGACAGGTTTATCGCAAACAGTACGGATTCAACTCCATTTTTCTTTTGCCCACCAACCTCTATGGCCCGGGGGACCATTCGACTCATGTCATCGCTCAGTTGATTGATCGGATCGTGACGGCACATCATGAGCAGCAGCCTCGCGTGACGATCTGGGGATCCGGCAAAGCCACCCGTGATTTTCTCTATGTGAAAGATGCGGCGGACGCTATTTTAAAAGCCGCCGAACACTACAATGAAAATGCCCCTATAAATCTAGGTAGCGGCATTGAAACCTCCATCCGCGAACTGGTTGAAACGATTGTTGAATTGGTCAAATACAAGGGAGAGATTGAATGGGATCTTACGAAACCGGAAGGTCAACCCCGTCGTCTGCTCGATATTCAACGGGCCAAAAATGCGTTTGGATTTTCTCCGCAAACGTCGCTAAAGGAGGGACTGCAACAAGCGATTGATTGGTACGGGAAGAAGCTTTGTTAATTGTATTTTGCGGGAGTTTCTTGATTTTTCTCTTGCATGACCTGAAAAATTTTTATTCCATTTTGATCATAAATCATTTTGATTTTTGAATTCTGCCGAACCTCTTCGAGCCATTTGGCTTCAGGAAACATAACGGTCCATGCATAATAAATGAAATAGTCCATATTTTTTGCCATGATTTCATCATTCAAATTTAAACGATTCAACTCGCGCCTGGTTTTTGTCATGACAATGAGTTCGTCGGGAAGATAACGCAATGATTTCAAATACGCATAATTTGACCCAACCCGTGACTCTTCGTGGATCACAGGAAGTAATGTTTGATAGGCTTCAATGAAATCCAAATCCGTATTTTCCCGCTGATACTCTTTGCCATACATGGAATTCAGTGATGTCGAAAAAAATGCCATTACAACCAATGCCATCACCGCCGTACGTTTTAAGGCATGAAACTGTTTTATCTTTTCAAATAAAATATGAGCCCCCCAGATACACAATAAGGGAAATGAAAAATCAATGACGGGAAAGGATATGGTAACCAGAGGATTGCCCAATCCTCGAAGAAAAGGGATGTGTAAAAGTAAACTACCGATCACCAAAACAAAAATCGGCATATAAAGCCACACCCATAGGCGATGGGCTTTATCAAATGATTCTTTCACGGTAAATAAGGTGAGAAAAAATAGGATCAAAAGGGGAGCATTTTCAAGGCGTCCCAAATTATTATTACCGTAAAAAAATGCGGAAATCCCCTGTTCTAATAGGGCCGGAACCAATAACGAAAGTGCCAAAATTAAAACCCATGCCATCCATAGAAATCGATTTTGAGATAAAGTCATCCCAAAAGTATGCGCCGCTGTGGGGGCCGTATTTCGACTGGGTTTATGCAGCAGAATCCAATGAAATACACTATAGCAATACGCCGCCACCACAAGCCCATAGAAAAAAAGGCCATCCAGAGGATTATAAAAGTAGGTGAGACTCCAAATTCCGGAATATCCAGAGAAGAAGCTGCGAAAACTTTCCGCATTTTCTTCGACGAATTTGTAATAATAAGATAAATGCGCCACATAAATACTCAATGCAACTAAAAATAAGGTGTGCAACTGATGACGCACCTTGAAATTTTTTCGATTCTTCCACTCTTCACCCAAAACATAGGCCGTTAAAATCACTAAAAACATGGTGGCATAGTTGCTATGCAGGGTCTGAAGAAAAGTCCAAAAAATAGCCCACAATAAAAGATACTTCTTTTGATCCGTCTCAAGGTATTTGAGTAATCCCCAAATCAATAGAGGAAAAAAAATATACGCCGCAAAATAATGGGGCGTGACATGGAATGTGATCACCCCCGAAACGAAAAAGGCACAAGCCAACAGCGGAACCACCGTTTGATTCTTATAAAAAAGCCGTGACAAAAGCATGATCGCCCCCATCGATAGTATGACGAGAATAATCGCGGCAATATTAATCAGTTGGAAGGATTCCAATCCCGTTAATTTATTAAAAATGGTCAATGCCACATGCCCTCCCTCAACCGTAAGCCCGAGATCATTTAAAACGAGCTGATCGGGGTATTGCACATAAGTGGAAATTCTATGACTGAGAACAGCTTCAAAATGCCTCAACTCCTGAAAAACAAGCAGGTGCCTCTGCGTATCGCTACTGAAGCGCACCAATGCAAAATTGTCCAAATTAATCCATAATTTTGCCAAAAGCAGCAAAATACATCCCCAAAAAAATAGCGTGATTTTAAAAGATTTTTTCATGAGATGTTTTCTTTATCGCGTTTTATAGATTTGCGTATCCCCTTTTTCATAAATCTTAACCAATTCAGTGCTATTCTCCAACTCTTTATTCCATTTAGCCTCAGGATAAATCTCAAATACCCACGGTTTATAGATAAAATAGTCCCAATGCCGAGTCACTATAAACGCTTCAATATTGATCTGTGCTAATGCTTGAGGGTTCATCGTCGTAATGAGTTGGTTTTCTGAAACATAATGAAGCGAACGCAGGTATTCGAAATTGCTCCCCACTATTTCCCCCCTCACCAATTGCGGCTCAAGCCACTCATAGGCCGCAACAAAATCTTTATCATTATTTTTCCAACTGTAAGCGTGCTCGTATTGTGCCAATAACGACATTTTTACTAGGCCAAAGACAACAATCGCCGCCACAAAAATGGAAACTCCTTTCCGTTGATAACGAAAAAGGATATAAAATCCGTAACTTGCCATCAGTACCACAAACGGCAATGAAAAATCCAATATGGAAAAAACAGGTCGGAGTAGGTGTTGTCCATTTTCCGCCAACCCGGGGATTCGACGCACCACGACGGCCGTGAAGATCATTAAAAGGAAAGGATAAACGGCCCATCGTAACAATGAACTCCATTGCCGTAAATGCAACAGAGTGGGTATCGAGAACAATCCCAGAAAAATCAAAGGAACATTTTCAATACGGGCCCAATCACCATTCAAAAAAACGGCTTTCATCACTTCCAACGTTCGCTGACTGAAAAAAGTCGGGATTAAAATAAACCCGGCGATTAAACTCCACCCATAAAATGAAAAATCTTTGAATGAAAAGGAAATGATTTCTTTCGCCTCCGCTTCGAGCGTATTTATAATTCTTGGCTTAAAATACTTAAATACGCCGTAGAAAGTCATGAGTGACACGGCGACCGCCCACACCATCACCCCATGAGCATTGTTTTTTGCAATACTCCATACGCCGGAATATCCCGAGAAGAAAGTATCGATCGGGGTATGATCTTGAACCAATGCATAATAATAAAAGAAAGCCGCGATATAAATCAGGAGATGCATCATTCCGGTGATTAAAACGCGCCGACGGTGGTGACTGTTTTTTTGAAAAAGTTCCTCTTCCAAACTATAAAAAGAGAGCAATACCAAAACGAGTGTGGCGTAATTGCTATGCAAAATCTGTAAAAACCCCCATAAAATAATACTGATGCTCAAAAACTTTTTCCCTCCACGCTCGAGGTAAGTCATCGTGAACCAAAACCATAAGGGAATGACCGCGTAGGCCGCTAAATAGTGCGGAGTTGCATTGGAAACCACGATGGCCGACGCGAATAAAAGAGCGGCCACCGCCGCCAATGGAAATGGTTTATCGGACCCGCGAGTTTGTTGCAATCGGCGGGTTAAAAAATAGACGCTTCCCGCCCCCAGCATAAAAATCACCATAGCCATCCCATTCGCAAGCGAACCCGCACTAAGCTGAGTTAAATTTGCAACCACGACCTCCAACACATGGCCTCCCCGAACGTAAAACCCAATTTCTCCCATGGCGTTTCCCGCCGGGTAGTCGACTAAATTTTTAATCGCATATTCTGGGATTTTCTGCTCATGCCGAATCTCTTGAAATAGAAAAAAATGCCGTTGGGTATCCGAAGCAAATTTGATTAAACCGTTCTCTTGAATGAGCGGGACCGTTTTAATCAAAAAAAGAAAAAAAATACTGAACAAAATTGCCGCTCGTAATCCTTTTGAACGTATTTTTTTTCGTAGCATCCCCATCATCGGTCTAATTTTTTAGCTGGTAAATCCGAAACACTTCAGTGCCGTCTTTTTTAAAAATGGATCGCATCCAAATCGCCCCCGAAAAATCCATGAGTTTGTCGTCATACACCCAATCAATCATATAAATTTCCTTACCCGGATAAGAATCCACTGTTTTTGATAAGGATTCATCCAACCAATGAATGGAATAATCGGAATGATAATTTTCTCCCGAATAATACCTTTGGACTTCATCACCGCTGTGTAAATACCAACGGACCAAAAGGTCGCTGAGGTCCGGATCCAATAAAAGAATGTCCTCGGGATCTACGTACACTTGAACTAAATTTTGGAGTTCATCCCATTCCCGATCGTTTAAAGAACTAAGGGCGGAAATAGAATAATTTCGCACAAGAAAATCTGGCTTGATGGCTTCCATTCCGGAACGCCCTTGCTCACTTTGATCTTTCCACTCGCTGACACGAGCGTGAGTATTGTAAGTATATAAAATGGTGTAAAAGCTTACGACCAGCACTAAAATTATCATAAAAATTTGGCCGGGCTGATTGTATTTTCTCCATGCTTTTACCAAAGTGACACTGGCGAGAATTGTCATGGGAATGGAAAGGAATGGAGCATAATAAACATGAAATCCGTTTAAGATAAAAAATAGGAATGACACTCCTATAAATACAATCAATATAATAAGCCCCATTCTCTGCTCTTTATTGTTTTTACTTTTCATCATAATAATGATTCCTCCTACCCCTCCAATCCCCATTAAAATCGCAAACAATAAATTCCATTCATCGATGAGTAATCCCGCAAAAGCTTTCATATTCGGGAATGGATTTCCAACGACTGAACCATAAATATCGCTATCCGGCATAACCGAATTCACTTCTATATTTAAAATGCGGGCCATTTTGCTAAAAGGAACATCAAGATAATTTGCATTCATATATGTTGCGGCATAAAAAAACACCACCGGAGAAAAAATAAGAAAAGCAGAAAATAAACTTAGAGAAAGATGCTTTAACCACCTGACCTTTATTTCCTTCGGAGAAAAAATCCCGTATCCGACGATCAAAATCACCACAAGAGGGAGAAGCAAAATCGCACTAAATTTAATTAAAAAAACCATTCCCACCCATACTCCAAGCCAAATTGCATGTTTAACATTTGGCTTTTCAAGATAGCTCTTAACGGCCAATAGCGCCAAAATCACAAAAAACGTGAAATAACCCAGATCCTGAGGTACGGTTAAACGAGAGGCGAAAATCGAATAATTGTCGATGCTCAATAAAAAGAGTGTGAAAAGTGCAATCGCATAATTTTTAAATAAACGAAAAGCAAGTATAGCCCCTCCGATCAAAGAGAGCATTCCTAAAATCACGGTGGGAATGCGAATTCCTATTTCGGAAAGAGAATAAAAGCCCTGTGGGCTTATAATATTCCAAAAAAAATGAACGATATAAAAACCGAGAGGGCTGTGGTCCGTTGCGGAAAGAAAATACGCCTTTCGTCCGGCTTGGATTCCATCGACCAGATCGTAGGCACGGTATCCGATTTCAAACTCATCCTGGTTGAGATTGGGGTCTCCCAAGTGAGTCACTCTCAGATATAAACCCAACGCTAAAATACCCACAACCCCCCACAGTATTTTCCTATTTGGAAAGGGATGCTTCACAAACGCCTTAAAATCAAACGCTTTTTTTGTTCTTAAACGATGAAGTGCCACAATGCCCATTGAGCCCCACAATACCATCGAAAGAAAAAGCATGTCTCCCATGAGATGTGAACTGTAAATCTGCGCACGGCCCTCCCAAAGCACATTCAAAAAACCGGCAGGATAGAGCGCAAAAAGACTTATTCCCACTGAAAATAAAAACCGCTCCAGTATCGATATCTCTTTTGAGTCGGGAAATAAAAAGGTTGTCCAGACATAACCCACGGGAATTGTTATATAAAAAATTCCAAAAATTATCCGCAGGAAATCCAACACGCCGGATTGAGGAAAAACCGATTGACTGAAATAAAAGATCCCCAGCGTAACCAAAGAAAATCCAAGCATCCCCAGAAAATCACTATTGGAATAAAGTATGGGAAACGATTTTAGCTTCTTGAGTCGGCGGAGAAAGTTCATAGGGAACGTTTTCGGGAAGCAAAAAAGGTCTTAATTCCTTGGCACACATAGTCGACTTCCTCTTTAGTCATGGAAGAAGATGAGGGCAATGAAACCCCTGCATGATATAGCCGATCGGCATTCGGAAATTTCCCCTTGGTCAGTGCCTTCACCAAAATATTGATAAACCAAATGACAGGATTGCAACGTGAATCAATCCAAGGAAATTCAACCTCTTTCACCTCCTTCAATCCCGCTTTATACCATCGCATCACTTTTTCCTTTTCCTTCATCATGCGAGGAAACTTTTTGAACTGAGCCAAACCGATGGCCGCCTGGAGGTCGGTGAACTTGAAATTAAATCCGACATGGGGATGTATGAATGTTCCGGGTTTCACCCGACCATGATTTTTGAGAATCACGCATCGCTCGGCATAATCATCGTTATTGGTAAGAATGAGCCCCCCTTCGGAGGTAGTCATGATTTTATTGGCATAAAACGAAAACACTCCAATATCTCCCAACGTTCCGGCATATTTCCCATTGAACGTTGCCCCCACACTTTCCGCAGAATCTTCCACTACAAACAATTTATACTTCTTTGCAATTTTTGAAATTTGATCCATATCCGCCGGCTGTCCGTACAAATGAACCGGCATGATGACTTTCGTTTTTTTTGTGATTTTTTTTAGAATTTCTTTGGGATCTATATTGAAGGTTTTCAGATCCACATCACAAAACACAGGCTTTGGTTGCATTGAACACCGCAATCACATGCTTCGCGCCGGTCATTTTCCGAAAAGACGCCTCGAAATTTCGCGTGGCCTGATGCTCGGTGATGTAGGTGGATCGAACCACTTTTATAATTTCGTCGACTTCCTTTTGATCAATCGAGGGTTTGATTTGCGGAACTGTTCTAAAAAACGAATTGGCCTTTGTGGGCATTTTTGATTTTAAGACTCCATTATTTTTTACTTTTTTGGAAATCATTTTTCAATACGGTAAAAGAAAATGAGACAGATAAAAATGACCCCCAACAGCATCATTTGCGAGCTGGTGATTTTTTCCTTAAAAATAAAATAGGATAAAAGCGGGATGGAGATATAACTGATGGAAATGATGACGGGATAAGCAAACGAAAGATCCAACTTGCTGATGGAGACGAGATACAGAAAACAACTGATGAAATACAGAACCAATCCCGCCAAAACAACGGGATTTAGAAAAATAGCTAGAAAAGAATGCACCACTCCCGTTTTCACCAGATCAATTTCCCCCACACGTTCCATCCCCATTTTAAGAATGAGTTGCCCCATGACCATCACGACTGCCGCGATCACCAAATAAATTTTTTCCATAGGAGGAGTGTGGGCTTAATGAATGAGAGTTTTTCCGCTGAATCTAATTTTAATCGCAGTCCAGGTATATTGGAAAAGATATTTATAAAAAAATGTTTTACTTTTTCCCGAATGCCTTTCTTTATACACAACCGGAATTTCGATCAGCTTTATTTTAAGGAGCTTCAACGCATAGAGCAATCGCATAAAGAAGTCCCCATAACCATTAAAAATGGCTTTCATGTTGAGATGGGAAATCAGTTTTTTTCGAAACATAAAAAAAATCCCCGTGTTGTCTTGCGTTTGGATGAAAAGAAGTAGATTCAAAAACATATTGAACGTGTAACTTCCATAATAACGTCCGCGAGGCCCGTGCATGTCCCCTCCCCAGACATAACGGGAACCATTTACGGCATCATAATCATACTTTTTTAAAATTTCGTACATCTGCGGAACATAATGGGGATCGTGATTGAAATCCGCATCCATCAACAAAATAATCTCACTGGAAGCTTCCTCTATTCCTCTTCGAGTGGCCGTGGCCAATCCTCGTTCTTTGCGTATGATGCAACGCACATTCGGAACATCTTTAAATTTTTCTTTCACAATCAAACCGGTTTCATCCGGACTGTTGTCGTCCACCACAATGATCTCCGGATTAATATTTCGGCTTTTGAGAGATGATAACAACACTTGGATCAATTCAACGACCGCTTCTTTTTCGTTGTAGGTGGGCAGGATGATGGAGAGATCCATGAGGTAAAATTTAAAAAAATCACTAGAATGCTAGACGCTTACTACTTGACTTGAGACTTAAAAAATTCATCAAATTTAGAAATAATGTAATCGAGTTCTTTCTTGGATAAATCTTGATAGCAACCGATATAAAAGCCACACTCGTTCACTCGCTTGGCATGAGGATAACGGGCTTCAAAATCTTCTCCAAACATTTTACGATAAACCGGTTGATTCGTGAGTGGGACCATTTCCCGTGTTTCAATGTTATTCTTCTCCAGATGGACGATAAGGTCCCATTTGGATAAGGGCTCTCTCACCATGATCGGAAACATCATGAACGAATGTTCGGCATACTTGGGCCAAGATGGTAATTGAAGAAAATGATTCCATTTTTTCAAATGGCGCAGGAGATAACTGGCATTTTCCCGTCGTCCTTTCAAAATTTTATCCTTCTGCTCCAGCTGCCCCACGCCCAAAGCGGCCTCCATTTCCGTCATGCGAAAACTGTACCCCTGACGGACAAAACGGAATCTTCTTTGCACAATTCTGAGAAATTTTTCTTCTTCACTCGTTTTATCGTCGTCCATGGTGATGTAAATCGGATCGCGGCCATGATTGATCAAGCTGCGCGCAATTTCGTGGTATTTGGCATCGCTCATTGTGACCACCCCCCCAACGCCCGTCACCAAAAGGTGGGCGACATAGGTTGAAAAACAAGCCATATCCCCAAAGGAACCGACCGGTTTTCCTTTATACGTTGAAAACATGGTTTCACATGAGTCCTCAATGATTCTTAAATTTTTTCGTTTGGCGATTTCGAGGATGGGATCCATTTCACAGGGTAATCCGAAAAGGTGAACCGGAATAATGGCTCGTGTCCGCGGAGTGATTTTTGCTTCAATTTGAGTAGGATCAATATTATAAGTCACAGGGTCGATATCCACAAAAACGGGGGTGAAATTGGCATTCAAAACCACATTCACGGTGGCCACAAAGGTAAGCGCCGGTACAAGGATTTCGTCTCCATCTTTCCACGCAAAGACCTCCTTTAATGTCGCAATGGCCGTCATTAAAGCGCTTGTACCGCTATTGCACATCACGGCGTACTCGCAGTCGTGCGCTTTGGCAAATTGATTTTCAAATTGTTGCGTGAATCTACCCGGAGAAAGCCGGTTACTTTTTAGCGCCTCATTCACATACCTTCTTTCCCGCGAAGATATTTTTGCATTCCCCACACCAATTTGATATCCAATCTTTGGCGTGATCATTCGTGAGAGCTTTTTAATTGGTACCGCTTCAAATCGGCCTCCATCATGACGCGTATCAATTCGTCAAAAGATGTTTGTTGTGGGTTCCATCCCAATTTTTGAATGGCCTTGGAGGGATCGCCGAGTAAACTGTCCACTTCACTCGGTCGGAAAAATTTTTGATCCACCACCACATACTTTTCGTAATCCAAGTCAGCATGCGCAAAGGCCTTACGGGCGAACTCCTCCACCGTATGCTGCTGTCCGGTGGCAATCACATAATCTTCCGGCTCGTCCTGTTGGAGCATTTTCCACATGCATTCCACATAATCTTTGGCATACCCCCAATCCCGCTTGGCCTGTAAATTCCCCAAATGAAGCTCGTTTGCAAAACCATACTTGATTTTAGCAACCGCATCCGTGATTTTTCGCGTCACGAATTCAATTCCGCGAAGAGGAGATTCATGATTGAATAAAATACCGGAACACGCAAAAATATTGTAAGCCTCACGGTAATTTCGCGTGATGCAATGCGCATAAAGCTTGGCCGCGGCGTAAGGACTCCTTGGGATAAAAGGAGTTTTCTCGGTCTGAGGAAATTCGAGTGGATTTCCGTACATTTCACTCGTGGAAGCCTGATAAAATTTTATTTTGGGATTAATAACGCGAATCGCATCCAAAAATCGCGTAACGCTCAGTCCACTAATGTCACCGGTCGCAATGGGTTCATCAAACGAAGCACCGACAAAACTTTGCGCCGCCAAATTATACACTTCATCCGGTTTTGCTTGGACGATGGCCCTAAGCATGGAGGACTCATCAATAAGGTCAACAGGAATCAGTTCAACTTTATCGAATAAATTCAAATATTCCAAACGCCAAAAATTGGGTGTACTGATCCGACGATAAGTCCCGTATACTTTATATCCCTTTTCAAGCAAGAATTGTGCCAAATAGGGGCCGTCCTGCCCCGTAATCCCTGTGATCAATGCGCACTTCATGGCTGGGGGGTCAAATTTCCGTATCAGTATAGGGTATATTTCTATAGAGAGAAAGTGAAACCAGTCTGTATATAAATAAAAATTGCATTTTACCAAAAAAATTACTATATATTTTACTTATGGATTCTGGAAAAATATTTGACCATAGTCATTTCTTCAATCATGAAATTGAAGAATCGAAAAATTTAATTCGTGCTTATTTTTCGCCAAAAGAACTCGAAGGGAAAAACGTTTTAGATGCGGGTTGCCGCATTGGCTATAACTCAGAAGCCTTTTTAAAAGAAGGCTGCAGATATGTTAAAGGCGTCGATTTAAGCGCGAAATGTATTCAAGAAGCTCAAAAACTCTATAAAAAGAAAAATATCGAGTTTTCTTTGGGTAATATCACCAAACTAATGTATCAAGATTCGGAATTTGACATCGTATTTTGCGTGGGCACTCTTCCCTACCTTCATCAACAAGATCTCGAAAAAGCACTTAAAGAATTCCTGAGAGTGATTAAACCTGGAGGAATACTTCTCCTTTCTTTTCAAAAAGAAAAAAATATTTTGATTCGAATGGCAACATTTTTAGCGAATCATTTGCCATTAGGATTCTATTTTAAAATAATTCACTTTGCAGCCTATCTTTTATACCCGTTTTCAAAAACTTTAATCGGAAGACAAGTCTCAGTGAATTATATTAAGTATGACGTTTTACTGAGCCTACGAGGACTTCATTATGGTACGCCTTATGCCATCCCTGTTCACTATCGGATAAAAACGGCGGAAACAGAATATTCTTCAGAAAAAATGAGTACAACCTACAAAATAAAAATTAATGAAAGGAAGGATTGTTTTTGGTTCTGAGTTCAATCTTCAAAAATATAAATCCCAAAGCCATCTTGTTCATTCTGAGCAAGAATTTTTTGTTGTTGATCTGCCAGAGCCGTTGCTTCGATATAGTTCGCCTCCTTATTTAATGGGAATATTAGATAAATATTTCCTTGCTTAGGATTAATTTTCTTCTCCTCAAAAGAGGAAATGTACTCAAAAGAATACGCGTCTTTGTAATCTTCGCCTATATAAAATCGCCTTACCTCATCTCCTACATGAAGATACCAACGTAACGACAAATCACTCATGCTTGAATCGAACAATAAAACATCCTCATCCTGTACGTTTTGTTGAACATATCTTCTCAACTCTCGCCATCCTCGATCCGTCAGAAATCCAAGGGTAGAAATAGAATAGGGTTGACGAAGAGGGCTCGGCAAAATAATAGAATATCCGGAACGCCCCCTTTCCCCCTGACTAATCCAATCACTTATTTTAAAATGCGTTTGATAGGAATAGTAAAATGTATATGCAAATATAATCCCTAACAAAGCAGCCCCAGCTCTTCGGACAATTTTCTTATTTTGAAGCCGCTCTCTCAGGTCTATCACTGAACAACTAATGATTATAGCAAGAGGAATCGAAAGATATGCGGAATAATAAATTCGGAACCCGTTTAAACTCAAAAAAAGTACCGCAGAGGCCATCCATATCAACATCATCATTAGAACAAAATGATATTCCGATTTAAGTTTCTTTAGAAAGAGTATTGTTACTACGTAACAAATTGAAAAAACTCCCAAACTAAAAAGCAATACATTCCATTGGTCAATCAACATCCATATCAATTCATAAAATGTGGTCAATGGATCTGCCAATTTTGTTCCGTAAATATTTTCGGGGAGCATTAAAGAATCCACTTTAAATCCAAGAAGGCGAGCAACTCGACTAAAGGGCACATCGAGATAATGGGCATAAATATAAGTATTCACATTAAAAAATACAACGGGCGAAAACATTAAAAACACCAAACTCCCCCATACTAAGAACTTTGATATAGGGATATTTTTTCTCTTCACTATAAATCCTGCCAGAGCAAAGGGAATAAGTATTACTGCAGAAAATTTGACTAAAAAAACACACCCCGAAAAAATACCTGCCACAATTAAATTCCTTGTCTTTGGCGCTTCCCAATATCTTAAAAGACTTTGTACGGCGAGAATCAAAAAAAGGGTAAAATAGGCTAAATCCGGGTGGATTACAAGCTTTGAAGCTAAAATAGAATATTGATCAACCGCAAGGATCATTAGAATTCCAATCGATATCCAGGCAGAAGCAAACCATTTTTTTCCGATTGTGTACGTAATATAAAGAATTCCCATCCCTAATAAAACACTTGGAAGCCTCAATGTGACTTCAGAAAGAGAGTATACCCCCCATGGACTTATCGCCTGAGCAAGGAAGTGCCACATATAAAATCCTAGTGGCCCATGATCTGTCGCAGAAATAAAATAAGCTTTACGCCCTGCTTGCATTCCATCAACTAAATCATAGGCTCGGTAAGCCACCTCAAATTCATCTCCATTTAAGTTGGGGTCTCCCAAATGCATGAATCTCAAATAAAAGGCCAACATAAAAAATCCGAGAATATATATTTCTCTCTTTTTAAACACATCCTCCCCAATTCTTACCTCAAAAAGAGGGGCATTTCTTCCGCTTTTTCCGCGAATTAGAATACTAATTCCTATTAAGATCACTAGTAAAATAAGAGAAATTATTATTTCCCATAGAAGATGGACTTGATAAATATCCTGTCGTCCCTCGATTAAAAATATATTAACAAAACTAATAGGATACCACGATAGCAGACTAAATCCCAGCGAAAAGCAAAGACGTTCACCAAAAGATATTTGCTCTGATTTAGGGAATAGAACGGTGGTCACCGTGTAGCCGATCGCAAAACAACCGTATAGGAGAACACTGATTATTCTAATGATTTCTAGTAGGGACTGAGTGGGGCCTATTCTTATGCTGATTGCAGTTATAATCCAGGCCCATATCCCCAGACTCAAGAGCAGTCCATAATCTCGAAAATCCAGATTCATTTTGGGAAATATTAATGAAATCCGTTTTCTTATAGGGGCTAAATTTTGCGCGTTACTCTTTTCCATAATAACAGCATTAAATTGAACTTTTCATAAATCGAATTATTTTTTCTGTCCTTTTATCCCAGGTATATTTTTTAACCTCTCTATGAGCCGCATCCGCAATTTTTTTTGCTTCCTTTTTATTACGAATAATATATTGGATTTTACAGGTTAAATCCTCCTCATCATCTGCGTTAAAAAATAAAGCCATTGTTTCATCTAATACTTCAAGTAAAGCAGGGACATTTGATGCAATAATGGGTCTTTTTGCCGCCATATATTCAAACAATTTTAGAGGAGAGGTATAGTCTCTACTCATAGGATTTAAGCCACTATTAGGCAAAATTAAAACATCAGCCGCTGCAAGATAGTCAACAATTTTACTATGAAAAACGTGCCCCACTAAGTTCACTCTAGGAATTTTTCTTTTTTTAACAAAGGATTTTAATTTTTCTAAATCACCATCATGCCTATCTCCTCCGACAACTATCATCTCTATCTTGGAATCATCTATATTCTTCATTGCACTGACCAAAGTATAAACTCCTTTCCAGCGATAGAGATTACCTGTATAAACTAGAATTTTTGAATTTGGATTCAATCGAAGTTTTTTGCGTGCCTTTATTTTATCCTCTAGATGAAAACGCGAAAGATCTACTCCATCGGGAGCGATTAAAATTTTATCAAGTGGGATTTCAAATTCTTGATGATAAATTTCTTTCAACTGATTATTAATGGTTATAATTCCGTTTACTCTTCCTAGAATGGCAGAATAAAATTTCTTCATAACTATCCTAGATGGGACTTGGTGAGCCTCGTAATAGCAAGGGTATTTCAATAAAACTCCCAATGCGATGATCGGGAAATCGCGAGAATAAAGTCTTATTCTTGGCCCCCCCAAAAGCTTAATAAAAATTGAAAAATAGAAAGTCCAGCATTGAAGCCAGTATGCGATGATTCCAAGAATTTCTGGAAGAGCATATTTGGACCTTAGCATTAAAAAATCTAGAGTCCACAAATGATACGTAGGGATTTTATGATTTAAACCATAGTACGTTTCTATGTTTACCCCTTTCAGGTTTTCGGATTGTTTACGACGAGGAATCCACAACAATAAATCGATTCCACGATTTAAAAAAGCTTCGCATGTTTTTGTAATCTGCAAACCATGTGCTTTTTCTGTCGGAATTCGATTATTGGCAATGTAAACAATCTTCATTCTGATTGATGAAAGAGGGCTAAAAAATTTTCGACGTTGGGTAATTTATCATACTTCCGCACCTGCTTGAATCCTTCCTCTTTCAAAACTTTTATCTCATGCGGATTGTCCAATAAGCGTTCGATATTATTCGCGAAAGAAGCAATGTCCCCGGGCTCACTCCAATATACTTTTTGCTTTTCCGAAAACAAGGCCTGACTGGCCAACGTTTTGGTGGCCACAATAGGCAAACCCATGGCCATGGCCTCAATATTCACACGGCCAAACTCTTCATTTTCAGAAGGAACAATAAAAATCGTACCGACGGAAAAATACTCGGGGATTTCATCGTTGGGAACTTCGGAGGTGAGCTTAATTTTATTATCCCATCCTTTTTCCCGAACCCATGTGCGCAGAGTGGATTCATCCGGCCCGCCTCCGACAATTAAAAAAGTAACATCTTTCCTTTTACTCAAAATCGCTTCCATGATTTCGGGCAAACGTCGACTTCCTTTGCGAGGAGAAAGCCAATGAACAAAAAGGATGATTTTATCGTGAGGATTTATTTCATATTTCTTTTTTAATGAGACACAAGGTTTTTGAACGCGCCGTTGCAGCTCCGCCACATTGACCCAGTTGTAAATAACGCTGATTTTTTTCGGTGAAACCGAGAAATGCCGAGGGTAATATTCCCGCATGACTTCGGTACAGGTCACCAATACATGTACCACTCGGATCAACAGTCGAAACGGCCAGTCTTGAAGTAATTTATGATGCAATGCTTTTTTAGTGAATTGAAACTTCACCTCAAACATGGCCCTCTGTTCGCAATGCCAATAAAAACTTTTCCCTCGGGTAAGGCGCATAACGAGTGCCCCAATAAGACCGCTAAGGTAGGCATAATGGATGTATATTTTGCGGCATCCCCTTATTCTCCACAAAAGAACCACAAAAAATCGCTCAAGAAAAACCAAAGGTAAAAAGCGAAATTTTTGTCCGTAGGCATGTTGAACCTTTATCCCTTCCAAGGGAGATTTAGCGTCTTCCACAAATAAAAAAAGTTCCATTTTTTCGGCCAGTGCTTCGGCCAACTCTACAGTGTATTTAAAATGAGTGGAGGCGTTGACATCGTATTCCGGCAACACAAAGATAAGTTTTTCTTTTTTCATAAAGGATGAGATGGGGCGTCCATTACTTTATAAAGCTCCTCGGCGTATCGTTTTAAAATTTTCTTTTTTTCCCACGGCTGCACGGCTTCCTTTGCCTTTTTCCCCTGGTCAAAACCGGCGTTTCACAAGCCATGGACTCAAAAACAACTCGAGGGCCGCCTTCATTGAATGACGCCATGAGTGAGGCCTGCGCCCGATTGTAGAGTTCTGCCACATCGGCTTGTGTTGGCAACCACCCCAATAATTCAATCTCTCTCTCTAATCCCGTTTTACGAATGAAAACTTCCAATTCTTTTCGAAGCTCCCCCTCTCCCACAATCTTCAATTTCACGTCCGAATACCCTTGCGCTTTAACCAATCGCACCGCTTCAATAATCAAGGGCAAACCCTTATTTTGAGCGAGACGCCCCGCCACCACAAAAAGTCCTTTTTCGCGTTTTTGATTCAGCGGTTTAAAATAATCAAAATCAAGATAAATGGAAGAGATAAAGTGCAACTGATCCGCACGAAAACCCAACTTTTTTTTTAACAATTGGCCAATCTCCCGCTCATTAATGATGCGAAAATGGGAAAGTTTTTTTTGATACCGTTTCAAAAAAACCAGGGAGATTCTTTTCTCAATCCACTCTCTTATTCCCGATGCTTTCGGTAATCCAGGCAAATGCATAAACTCGGCGATAAGCGGCTTTTTCGTTCGCTTCGCGAGCTCTTCTCCTCCACGAATTTGTGACATCAAAGGAGGCAAAAAATGAGCATCGATCAAGTCGAAGCCATGCTTTCGAAAAATCTCCATTCCCTTTTTTACCACAAACCGCTTATGGCGAAACACATCGGAATGGAGCACCTTGGAATAAGGGGAAGGATAGAGATAAACATTGTCATGAATTTGTATTTCTTCTCCTTTTTCATTCGAAGGGCAAATGATATTCACCCGCTTAAAATGGGGCGCAAAATCTTTGAGCATTTCATAAAAAACATTTTGCTTGCCGTACGCGATACCCCCATCGCAAGTGATCATGAGGAGGTTTTTTTTTGAGAATGTCATCTGAATGCAATTAAAACTTAGCCCTTAAATTTTTACCCGAGAAACTTTACTCCGGTCTTTTTTTGATGAACTTAGCGGGAGAGCCCGCAATAATGGAGTAGGGCTCAAAGGTTTTATTCACAAAAGAATTGGCTCCCACCACGGTTCCTTCGGCCACATCCGTCGCGACCACGGAATTCAGGCAAATCCACACATCATCCCCGATCTTGGTGCGTCCAAGCTCCGATTTAATCTGCTGATTCATGGGCCTGGAGCTGGTCAAACCATGTTGTCTTTTTTCACTCATTACAAAACTTTGATGTGAAATCGTGACATTATTTCCCATCTCCACATTGCCGATAAGACAATAATTTCCCACATAACAGTTGTCGCCCACACTGGCTTTTCGCGTTTTCATCACTCCTCCAAAATCCACACTGAAATTCTTTCCACACTGTTTCAAATTGAGCTTATACCATACCCTCCTGGTAAAAACCCCAAGGACCCCTGGAATAAAAGATAGAATGGTGCTGAGGGTAAAAAAAATAGCGATTTTTAGCCGAGACGCAATAAAAAAGGGGATCAAAAAAACAAAGGCAAGACTATAAATGATCCAGCGGATGATAGTTTTAATGCTTTCATTCATACTAGGAGCTGTTCGCATAAAGGTTTGATAATGGAAGCGAGGATATTTTTATCAGTTCAAGGAAAGACGATGAAGGCCCGCCTGAGGCGGGTAAAGGAGGATTGACGATGAAATGGGGAAAATAAACCGCTTCCCTACGGGCAAACCTCCAAGGAGCCCGTCTTCTTCGTTATTCGTCGCTTCCGTACCTTGTAGGTACGCTACGCTCCTCATGCCTCGAACCCAGACCCCTTGGAGGTTTGCCATTACAAACACTTTATGCGAACAGCTCCTAATATTCAATGTCATTTAACGTTGAAAAAATCCTCACATTCCCCACTCCTTTGAGATAACTCATTTCCCGGAGCAACTGCTGCGGATCTTTATTCTTCAAAAAAGTCACTTTATAGGCAATTTCGACATCTTTTGAACCCTTTTGCGCTTGGATATTCAAGAGCGATTTGTTTCGGAAATAATTTTTAAAGAGATCATTCAGGCGTTCTTCATCTTTCATATCGGACTCCATTTTGTATCGGAAAATGTGATCTCCCTCATGAGGTGTTCCAAAATTGAATTTATTCAAAATCAAAACAAGAATAATAATCGTTCCGGTTCCCACCGCTCCGATGAGATAATTATTGGTCCCCATGGCCATGCCTACGGCCAGAGCAAAAAAAACATAGGCCACGTCCCTGCTTTCCTTAATAGCGGTTCGAAAACGAATGATGGAAAAAGCACCCACCAAACCGAAAGCACGTGCCAAATTATTGCCGATGACCATCATGATCAGCGAAACGATCACACTCAAAAAAATAAGCGTGAAGATGAAAGACTGAGAATAGGCCACCCCGCGATGCGTGGCGCGATACACCTGAGCAACAACCAAGGACAGCACAAATGTCGACACGATATTGAACACAATCATGATTGCCGAATAAGGCGAAGCGATGGATGAAGTAACCTCAAATAATTCGCTCATTTTTCTTTTAATTAAAAAAGTTTTTCTGCTTTACGCTATCATTTTCCGAATGGAATTACAATATTTGGAGTAAGGCTCATACCTCAAATTGTATTTTTGAATGATGTCCTTAAAAAAATACGGCAGCGTTTCGTTGAATTTAATCTCCATCACCAACTCATCGGAAGACAACAAAAAGGATTCCATTCTCTCTTCTTTTCCAAAAAAATCTTCCGGAGTTCTCACTCGGATATTGCGATCAAAGGTTACTCGGCAATGCTCATAGTCGCTGGAAATCCATGGTTCCCGATCATAAATGATCGTACTGGTCGGCTGTAAACCATTCAATACATATTCACGCTCAAATTCTTCCGCCAATAAAGGATCTTTTTTATTACACCATTTAAGGATATCGGTGAAATTTTCGTTTTCTAAAAAAGCTTCGGCATCTTTCTGTCTGACGATGAGTCGATCTTTCACGATACACAAATTCTTTTTGCGTTTGATCTCAAGGAAAATGGCGTTCCAAGTGGTAACTCCTCGATAGAAGCGAAATCTTATTTTCTTTCGATTTTTCAATCCTTCTTCTTTTTCCTGGTAGTAATTCAAAGAAGGACTATCAAAATAAAGACTACAAACCTCGTACCGATTGAACTCACACAAATGGGCGTAAGGATCGACCTGCATATGGCCTTTGAGACTGGACTGAATCAATCCCGCCAATTCTTCGGAAATGCGGTACTTGAACTCGAACCGGCGGAAATGAAGTTTGTGTGATTTACGGTTCATGATTGAATTCAGGAGAATAACCCAGAAAAGATACATTCATACTTTCCACTCCCAGCCACGTTGCAAGAATATCACTATTTCCACCGCTCAATAATGAAGAGCCATCCGATTTAAATTGGGGCTCCCTCTCCTCAACCGACTCATCCTCGAAACCTCCCTCCACCGAACTAAAATGAAGGTTAACCGTTGAATCGGGATCCCGTTCCACTTCCACCTCGTTCTCCCAGAGGATACTATTATAGATCGTGGCCATTCCTCCTTGAAATAATTTCTTTTTACGATACAGGGCAACGCCGACTCCGTTCCTTAGGATCGTGACATGGGCTATTTTGGCCTCGGCGGAATCCTTAACGGCAATCCCAATATTGCCGTCGGTGATTAAATTATTAATAATGAATGGGTTCGCCGCTTCGCCCACACTGATTCCCTTATCCCCCGAACCCCGAATCCGGTTATTGAGGATGAGTATTTTCTCTCCTCCACTCACGTCAATTGCATCATTTCCATTATCCTCAAAACGATTCTCCGCGATGAGAATATCAAGCGGGAAATCGACATCCAGCGCATCGAAATGATTGTTATAAAAATAAGAATTCTCAATTTTTCCCGTACTATTTTTTAAATTCACGGCATCGTCGGCATTGGCCTGAGTGAATGAACAATAATTCAAATCCACTGCGGTGGAGTGCGCCGCAAACATTCCGGAATAATACACCCCGTTGATGTAAGCGTCTTTGCCATTATCAAGCCGCACATTGTCAAAGCGACTTCCAGAACTGTCCTTCCCCGCAAGACCAATGACACCCCAGGGTTGACCCGCAATCGCCGATTGAATGGCAATGGGAGCCTCAATGGTGCCAAGGGCCTTAATCACTCCATACGAAATCATAGAGACGCCGGGACCCAATTTGAGTACCGTTCCGGGTTGAATGTCCAACTCAATACCCACAGGAACAATCAATGTTTCGGAAAGAGTAACTTCATTTGAATTAAAGGTAATGACTTGGCCATCCACTGCAACAAGTGAAGGATGCCGCTTTAAAAATAAATCCACTGATTCATCCATTCGATCCCAATACTCAAATGTCGCATTTTCGGTCCAGCGCATGGGGTCCTCTTGTACAATCACAGACTCTCCGGTAATCGAATTCACCATTTCCACCCTTACATTTTTAAGGGGAAAAGTTGAAAGTTTGGGATACACCCAGAACAAATGATGGTGAGAATTTTTTAGCGCAAAAGTCTCCAATGTCCCCTCGGGAATGATCCGCTCGGCATTGAAGATCAAGGAATCCATCGCGAATTCAAATTGTTGCTTCTGCTCATTCCAGCTTGCCGCTCCCATAGTCTCGTCTTCCGGATCCCAAATGAGATTCTGATTTTTATCCCAAAAGAATTGTCCGGGTATTTCTCCATTCTCCGGCTTAAATCCTTGCTCCATTTCGAGAATAATTTTTTCAACCGATACCCCCGCAAAGCCATTGGTAACAATATGAAGCATGGAGAGATTTCCCAATTCCATAAAGGTCGATGCCTCCGATTCTTTCAAAGCGTTGCGGATCAACATATAACGTTCTTTAATCCATCTTTTTTGTACATGATTCCAAAAATCAAAACTCAAATTGAAAGGGCGCTTCTTGTAATCACGATAAAACTCAGCCTTCATTTGATCCACCGTTTTGGAAAAATACGCTTGGTCATCTTTCGACTGCTCATCGTCTTTCACATAGTCCCATAAAATCTCGTTGCGGCGTTGCACATATTCGGGCACCGACAATAATTTATTGACCAATGGGTTGTAATTAGAATCAATGGGAGTATCGGGACGACCTTGCCCCACATCCCAGGGAATGAGAATGAATTTCCCAATCGTGCGATCGAAGTAGAGTCGAATATTGTGATTTTTCTCTTGATGTCGACTGGCCATCAAAACCGAATGCGCCTGCCATTTCAATGCAGCTGCCACATCCAATATACGCTCTATTTTCTCCTTGAATGCCACCGGATCATTCTCTTTCAACGTCTCGATGAGCACCGCAATGTCCGCATAGGAATTTTCAGGCTCCAGATCATTACTTGTGTATTTATCCCATAATCGAACATCATTGAACAGGTTTAAATCGGGATTGATCGCCTTTACGTCATCCGAGGCTCCATACAAATTGCTTTCGCCACCTTTTTCATTGCGTTCCAAGAATTCCTTGGACCATTGCTCTACCAAGAAATAGACTCCTTGATTTTTTCCGTTGATTTCCAACTGAATAAATTCGCTATGGGGAACCAGTAAACCCAACTTTTGTGCCACATAATTGCTGTACTGTTCCCCCACGTACTGTCGATCCTCCGGAATAATGAGATTAAATTCATTGATTCCACCAATCGTTTCTCCATCTTTCAATTCAATGCGCCAGGATTTTTTGGGATAACGCCAATGCATGTAAGAATCCCCCCGAACCCTCAATTTGGCTTCGTAGCTTTCACCCTCATACTCCAGCGTGATTCCCACAAAATCTTTATTCTCATCGGTGATTGCACCCGCCTGGACCACGGCTTGAATATTTTCATTCAGCTCCTCCAATTCATCGTCCTCAATGAAAATACGATATTCGGGTAAATCCGACGGAGAAAAAAGAGTTGGAAAATAGAAAAAATTTGAAATTTTGAGCACACTATTTACCGCAGGAATCATCCAACCGATCTTTTTCTCCCACAATGCATGCCGCTCGACATCTTTGGATATCACATTGAAAAAATAATAAACGAATCCCAAAAAAAGAATCGACCATGCGATTCCCACAAAAATTATAACTTTTAAAAACGGCTTATTGAAAAGAGAACGGTCAAATTTAATTTTCATGATGGGGATCTTCTAAGGAACCTCTGAAAAATGCCTTTGCTATAAATAAAAAGCAAGATTTTTTTTGCTGGCAAGGAACGACGACGAGGTCGTATCAGGTACCGATACGGGGAGGAGGAGTAACGATGCCAGCGGAAAAAAGATGCTTTTTAGAATTGGGAGGGTGTTTTTCATCGGTTCCCTAAAGTTTTTTCAAGATTCTTAAGATTTTCATCCCAGTTGAAGCGCTGCTTCGTCCAGGTGTAAGCCTCACGTGCGATTTCTGTGGTACCCGGAATTCTCGTGGCAATGACCGGTGTCTGACAAAGCATGGCCTCAATTACCGTATGGGGTAACCCTTCATAACTTGAATTCAAAATAAAAACATCGGCGCGGGCCAACATTTCCACGGTTGCCTCATGCGGAAGGGAACCATGGAAAGTAACTTTTCTCTCCAAATCCCACTCCTTCACTTTTCTCTGAAGATGAATTTTTTCCGGCCCTTCCCCAATAATGTTCAAATGAAATTGTTCCGAACTCAAGCCATGAAGGGCTTGAATGATCTGGTCCACATGCTTCCATTTCACCAAACGTCCAATCGTGAGCAGACTGATCCGATGCGCTGCAGACTTTGGCTTGAAGGGTAATTTTTCTAGTTCAATGGCATTATAAATGACTTTAATTTTATTCTCCGGGAGAGCGTAATGTGTCCTCAGAACATTTTTCAAATACTGCGAAGGCACCACCACACGATCCGCCGCATGAAAAACCGCCTTTTGAATTTTAATTTTCAAACGAGTGATCCACCCCGTATCGGGGTGCTCCAAAAACTCGTCCAGAAATTTTTGCGTGTTTCCCTGCCCAAAAGCGTTTTCCCAAGTGAGATCTCCGACAAATTTAATCACCAACCGCTTCCGCAACAAACGAGCGGCAAGTGTGGACATGAGACCGACCACAAAAGGCCCCTGGGCATAAATCACATCCACCGTACGGCCCTGCTTATGACCGCAATATCATGATTACCCTTCCATCGCCGGCAGAGTTCGTACACATAGGTGGCCGGTCCTCCAATTTCGGGGGGGAAAATGGGTGTCGTGATCAAAAGTTTCATGCGTGGATTTTAGCAGCTTTTGACAATTTCAAGGAACCCTTGAAAATTTCAAGACCGCAAAAGGTTAAATTGGTGTTATAGTTCCGCCATCATGATTTTTTCTGTCTCTCGTTTTTTTTATCGTTTTCTAGATGCCTGCTTCGATTCTCGAATGCCTTGGGCGGTTCCGTTTCTTTATTTAAAAAAAGAAAAAATGAAAAAGAGACTAAAAAATATAGCACTCCCGCAAGAAGTGTTTTTTTCTCTCACCATTGATACGGAACAGGATCACGGTTCGGGATCGAGAAAACATTTTTTTTCCACACTGAATGCATTTGAAGAAACCTTTTTACCTTTTACGGAAAAACATCGCCTCCCTTCCACGCTTTTTTTACAAGGAGATATTCCGGAAAAAGCATCCCAACAAACTCAGGCTTTTCTCAAAAAAATGATCAAACATGACCATGAAATCGGCCTTCACGGGTACCATCATGAACTCTGGGGCAAACCGACCTGGTTCTCTCCGGAAACCTACTTGCCGACTAAAGAAAGAATGGCCACGCTCAAAAAGTGTATCGCCAATTTTAAAAAAATCGGACTTCCAAGACCCGCCTCTTTCCGTGCCCCCAATCTGATTGTGGATCCAAGCACCTATCGCGCCCTCCAACAAGCGTCATTTGCATACGACTCCTCTTCTCCCGTTTTTAAAGGAAGCAACCTTTTACCCCATCACAAGAGCGATGTTAAAGTCGTTCCGGTGAGCACCGATCCTGTTGCCCATATTCGTTGGCATCGCTTTTTTCCCGTGGGCGAGTATAGAGTCCTCAACCTGTATCAACTGTGCCATCAGCCGGAGGAGGAAATATGGAAGATGGTGGAACACATTTTGCAGTATCAGATTGCCAATGGAATACAACCCCACCTTGTTTTCCTTGCGCATTCATGGGAGCTTGTTTTATGGAAAGAAGCTTATGTAAAATTGGATCAATTTGTGAAAAAACTTCGTGATACATTCACACTGAGCCCGCTCACTTTTTCCAGACTGTGTGACCGATTACTTTAAAAACTTCGCATGACTCGCTTTGACGTTTTGGATTCGATTCCACTGAAGGGACTATTCTCCTCGTCTTCTGAGATTTCTCTGCCATCCTCCTATGCCTTCGTTTCCATTTGTAGTGCAATGGCGTTCTTATTTCGTCAGATTTCCTTATCCCATAGACGAGTGATTGTGCCGGCTTTCATTTGTCCTGTGGTTTTGGAAGTCATGGAGTCGTGCAACATAGAGCCGGTATTGGTGGACGTGAATTTGGAAGATTATCAAATCTCTTTTCAAGCCCTTAGGGCCATGGACCTTTCAAAGATTGGAGGAATTTGGGTTTCCCATACTCTGGGGATGCCCACCGACGTCGAAGCACTCCGCCATTTTTACAAAGGAATTATTTTTGAAGATTGTGCTCATGGATGGGGAACTCAGTCGAAAGGAAGACCGATTGGGACCCAGGGCGATTTTTCTTTTTTGAGTCTTTACAAACAAACACCCAACTTTTCCGGAGGACTCTTATGGAGTGCAAAACACGATTTTCAAGCCGCATATACCGATTGTCCCGAAGCAACGTTTATCACCGGAGAAAAATGGGGAGCCTTGATGCGGCTTTCCATTTTCCCTCATTGGCCGCTTGATTTTTTGCGTCGCCACACTCCGTTGCCCCCCGCAAAAGACAAACGATCTCATGCTTCATTTGAGGCAATTCGCGCCTCAAATGTTATTAAGCGGCTGTTTGCCTACGGCTATCCCACTCTGGAAAAAAATCGATCAAAACTACGTGAGGTCGCCCGATGGTATGAAGCATTGAGCGACAACCGCTATTTTATTCTTCCTCAACTTTCACATGCAAACGACCGGGCTTCCAACTTCCGTTGGCACATGCGATTAAAACCTGATATTTCTCATTTACGGGATCCTCTCTGCTTTGAACTTCGACGACAAGGCATTTTTGTCGATCGACTTTGGGCCAACGCCCCTCATAACAATCATCCTCATGCCAAACTTTTGTCTCAATCGATTTTGAATCTACCGATCAAACCCGAGTATACTCAATCCGACGTTCGTTTTCTTTTTTCAACACTTCAATCCACCCTTCAAAAACTGCTATGACGTTGAGCCTTAAACTTTTAAATGAAAAAAATCGCGATGAATGGGAAGCGTACGTGGAACATCATCCGTACGCCACCTTTTTTCATCGGTGGGCCTGGCGCGACATACTTTTTGAGACCTATAGCTACACTCCGTTTTATTTTGGATTATTTCGTGCCCATCGGCTGTGCGGAATTTTACCCTTGTTCAAAATGGGATTTGGCCCACGAAAACGATGGATTTCCATTCCCTTCGCGGACTATGCAGGCCCTTTAACCGATGGTCCGGAAATGAACTCTGAATTTTTAGACCGCGTGTCTGATTTTTTAAAGGGTGGTCGATTGGAACTTTTGACCCAAACGTCGCTTCCTTTGCCAGAGGGTTGGAGTGAAATTTCGCCGTTCTGTAGTTTTCGGCTTCCGGTCGATTTACCGTTTGATGCGCTTTTAAAAAAATACGTCCATCGTAAAACCCGCGAGTTGATTCGCAAAGCTGCACGTGCCGGAATCACGACGGAACGCTTTGAGCTTTCATCGGAAACCGTGAGCACCTATTATCCATTATTTTATCGAACCCTACTTCGGCTTAAAAAACTCGCTTTTCCCCAAACTTTTTTTGAATCCATTGGTCGGCATTTTCCTCAAGAAAGTAAACTTTTTATTTCATTTTCTCCACTTAAAAATCATTCGCAGGATTCAAAAAAAGTAATCCCTGTTGCGGGCATGATCACGTTCCGCTTTAAGAATACACTTTATCTTTTGAGCAATGGCTCCCATGAAGCATTCCTTTCCGTTGGTTGCAATAATGCGGTTTATGGAAGCGTGCTCGACTACGCCTGCGCCGACTCGGATATTCAAATTCTCGATTTTGGCAGTACCATTCGTAACACCCCACATCACTTTTTCAAAAAAAGATGGGGGGGCGAAGAATATCCTTTGTTTTCCGTTCAGAATCATCCCCAAAAACCGAACGAGCATGAGTCCACTTCATCACCATTCCAGACTGCCATTGCCACCCTTTTAAGTCCTCTCCCCTCCCGCGTGGTGCAAACCCTCACTCGACTGGCGTACCGGTATTATTGACTCTACATAAAAGCATGAAAACTCCTCTCACGATTCTCCACATTGTCGGCGAACTGAATCCGAATGACCTCGGTGGGGCGGAGGTGCATATTGTTGAAGTCATCCGTGGATTGGCTCGCAAAGGACACCACCAGCATGTTTTCGTGGGACAAACCGACCGATGCAAGGTGCTTTTTCCTTTCGATAATGTCACGGTACACCCGGTGCGCTGCCCCCAAATTCCGAATTTAAAACTGATGCTTTATATTCCCGCCGCGTTACGAAAGATTCGACGATTTTTAAATTGGCGTACAAAGAAGAGTTGGTGCTGCACCTGCCGTTCGTGCCCGCATTTATCAATCGGTGGATTCAGGAAACACTCAAACCCATTGCGCAATACGCCCTACGTCGAGCATCGGCATTGGCCTGCGTGAGTACTTATTCAAAAACACGAAGCTTGGAAATGGCGCCCCGCGCACGGGCTGAAATTGTGCCCAATGGCGTGGATACGTCGCAATTTTATCCTCCAACGGATGCCAAAGCTCGAGGAATAGAAAAAAGATTTAAAATCGTGACCACCTCAACACTCATTCCCCGGAATGGAATCGATATTTTAATCCGCGCCTTTGGTTTATTGATGCGTGAGCATCCTCATGCCCACCTCACCATTGCCGGAGAGGGGCCGCTTGAAAAAGAGTTGCGAGCCCTGGTGAAACAGTTGAGGATCGACCAACATGTGGATTTCATCGGTACCCTTCGTCATGACCAAGTACCGGATTTATTGCGACAATCGGATTTGTTTGTGAGACCCTCGCGCGCCGAAGGGTTTGGAGTTTCTTTTATCGAAGCGATGGCGTGTGGCTTACCCGTGGTGACCTGTCCCAGCGGGGGGATTTTGGATTTTGTTAAAGAGGGAGAGACCGGTCGTTTGGTACCCCCGAATGATCCCGAGGCTTTAGCCAAAGCCGTAACCGAGTTGATGAAAAACACTACATCGTATGATCACATTTCCAAACAAGCACTGATTTTGGTGAAAGAGCGGTACTCATGGGAGAGCATTGTGGATCGGGTGGAAGAGATCTATCAAGATATTGTTGAATAACGGAGTTTCGTGGGACTTCCTTGAAATTTCAAAGCTTTTCCGCTAACTTACCTTCCATGAAAACGTATTTAATCACCGGCGGGGCGGGCTTCATCGGCGTCAATACTGCCGATTTTTTCCTCAAACGGGGTGAAAAAGTGATTATTTTTGATAATCTTTCCCGTCAGGGGACCTCGGAAAATTTAAAATGGATTCAGGAACGCTACCCCGATCAATTGGAATTCATTCCGGGAGATATTCGGAGCGATCTGGACGATTTAAACGCTGCGGTGAAAAAAAGTGATTACATTTTGCATTTAGCGGCGCAAGTGGCGGTCACCACTTCTGTGACCAATCCCCGGGAAGATTTTGAAATCAACGCTCTCGGCACCTTCAATGTGCTGGAGGCTATGCGCCTCGCCAATCCCGACGCCGTCTTGCTGTATGCGTCCACCAATAAAGTCTATGGCGGCATGGAAGACATCAAAACCCACGAAATGAACGGTCGCTATGAATACATCGATATGCCCTATGGGATTTCGGAAACCCGACTCCTGGACTTTCATTCGCCCTATGGTTGCAGCAAAGGAGCCGCCGACCAGTATGTACGGGATTACCATCGTATTTATGGACTCAAAACGATTGTTTTTCGACAATCGTGCATTTATGGCATCCGTCAGTTTGGAGTTGAAGATCAAGGCTGGGTGGCTTGGTTCACGATTGCGAGCCTGCTAAACCAACCCATCACCATTTATGGTGACGGGAAACAGGTCCGAGATGTGCTTTTTATCGAGGATTTGATCAACGCCTATGATTCGGCTTTTCAACAGATTAATCGGACCTGTGGACAAATCTATAACGTGGGAGGAGGATCCGAGCATCAAATGTCTCTGCGCGAACTACTGGCGTTTTTGGAATCCTTTTTGGGTAAAAAAATACCCCACACGTTTAGCGACTGGCGCCCGGGCGATCAACCCGTTTTTGTCTGTGATATTCGAAAGGCGGAATTGAATTTTGGATGGAAACCCCAAATATCCGTGGAGCAAGGAGTTGAAAAACTGTATGGATGGGTGAAAGATAACATGCACCTTTTCTCTCACCTTTTACGACAAGAAAAAGGCAACGTTCAATCTGAAATGTCCAAGACCGCCGAAACCGTTTCGGTGGAATAAATTGCCCAAAAAACTATACGGATAGACTTTTGTACAACTTGAGGTGCTCCTGCACATTCTTTTGCCAAGAAAAGTGTTTTCGGGGAATCCGCTCAAATTTTCCTTCAACCGCTTTCTGTAATCCTTCCTCCAGACTTTTAACATTTCCCGGCTCCACAAAAATCACTTTCCCGGACACCACTTCCGGCAAGGAAGCCACCCGACTCACCACGACCGGAGTCCCTAATGCGCAGCTTTCCGCCGCGGAAAATCCAAATCCTTCACTCAAAGAGGGAACGACGACGGTATCGGCCGCCACAATGATTTCATTTAAAGTCTCTCGATTCAGCGGAGATAAAATTTCAATTTGATCTCCAAAATGCATGATTTCAACGAGCGTTTTTATTTTTTGATGGCCTGAGTGGGGACGAGGGGAAAGCACGAGCACCAATTTGGATTTAGAAAACGTTCTCAAGATGGATGAAGCCGCCTCCACCAAAAACTCAACCCCTTTTGAAATTCCGGGACGACCGTAATATAAAAAAATAAAGTCCTTCTCCCACCCCCATTTTTCCCTCAGTGTCCTCCGATCATATTTTTTAGCGTTAAACGACTCATCTATTCCATTATGGATCGTTTTAAGCGGAAGTCGCGACGGGAGAATCTTGCGAGCCTCCTTATGCGTGGACTGCGACACCGCAACATAGGCCGAAAATTTCAATTTCAACAATACTTTTTCCATCCATCGATGGAGTTTAAACCACAATTTTCGCTGATGCATTTTCTTCCATTGCGACCCTAAAATTTCATGAATCGTCAGCACTGTTTTTTTATGACACCATTTTCCCGCGAACCAGGTGGGGAACGCCGCTCCATAGACCGTCCCGTGAATAATATCCTTCTTTTTTGCCAATCGTATTACGGTCGGAATACTCAAAAGACTAAACCAATAACGGTCGGCCAACCGTGGCACCCGCACTCGATGAATCGTAACCCCACCCCGCACCTCTTTACGCACCGTACCCTTCAATCGGCACGTCACCACTTCCACGACATGCCCCTCCGCCACCAACCGCTCCGCCAAATTTTGAAACACGACCTCCACCCCTCCCACCTGCGGCCAATAATATTCCGTGATGAGAAGAATTTTCATGACTTCATTCTTTTTTATCCAAATCTTTAAGGGCAATGCTCCTGACAATTTTCGTGATGTCACGCTCCAAGTGCTCAATCTTAATATACGCTCGATAAATCATATAAAACAAAGCGACCAAGCCAAAATAAACCACCACATCGATCCCGCGACTCACTCCGAAATACCGAGCCAAACGATCCACCAAATTCGGCCAAAACGCCACCCCCGTCACAATCCCCCAAATGATCAGCCAAAAAATAAGCGCCCGCTTGCTGACGTTCTCATTTTTATACTGCAAAATGATGCGACTGGCGGCGAAAAGGACGAAGAGGGTGACAACAATTTGAATTTCCATAAATTACCTATTAGGTTCCTTAGTTCATGAGACGATGCATGATGAGTTTAAATAACGTTTTAACTCCCACAAATAAACTTTGCCCCTTGGAGAGAGAATAATCGGTATAGATCGCCCGGATGGGCACTTCTCTGAGACGGAGTTCGTTCACACGAATTTCGCGGATGATTTCGGAACTCACTTCCATATGATTGGTGCGAATTTGAATTTTTCCGAGCGCCTTTTTAGAAAAACCACGGAGGCCAGACTGACTATCACTCACCCACAAACCGAACAATGCAAAGGTCATGAAATTCCCCACATAATTAAACAATTGGCGAAACCATGGCATGCCTTCAGGATTCATTAAGCGCGACCCAATCACCACATCCGCCTCCCCTTTTTGAATCGGCTCAAGCACTTTCCTAATGTCTTCCACCGCGTGTTGCCCATCCGCATCAAAGGTCACGGCAATATCGACCTTCAACTCTTTGGCCGCCTGGAGGCCCGTCCCCAAGGCTCCGCCCAACCCCCGATTCATGACATGACGAAGTACGATAACCCCATGCCGCTCCGCTACCTCTTGCGTTCCATCTCGGCTCCCGTCATTCACGACAAGCAGGTTGTGGTAACCGCCTTTTTTGAGAGATTCCAAAACCCCTCCGAGTGTTTTTTCCTCATTGTACGCGGGAATGACTGCGATGATCTTCATAACGTCGTCAAAATAATCTTGTTCGCTTGAATGTAATCAATCGTCTTTTTAAGTCCATCTTCAAGACGCATGAGCGGAAGCCATCCGAGATCCTTCGCCACACGAATATCAGGAAGCCCAAGTTCCGACAAAAACGGCAACTGGGGTTTGTAAGTGATTTGTGAAGCGGAGCTTAACATCGTCGCAATCTTTTGCGCAACGTCCTTTAAAAGTAAATCCTGATCGGAACCGATATTAACGGGAGTCGTGTGATCTGGCGCAACCATCAGACGAAGCAGTCCATCCACAACGTCATCGACATACACGAGTGACGTTCGAAACTCTTCCCCGCCATAAATCTCAAGCGGTTTGCCTTCGATCGCATTCAAAATGAAATCTGGAATAAGGTGCCCATCAAACAACGGCATGCGTGGACCATACGTTCGAAAAATACGCGCGATGCGAATGTCGATGCCGTGCACCTGCCGATACGTTTCAAACATCGTTTCGGAAAATCGACGCCCCTCATCATAACAAGCGCGTGGAGACAAATGATCGACAATGCCTTTGGACGATTCCGGAATGTAATTCTGATCCTGATCTTCGCGCGCACCGTAGACAACAGAACTCGATGCGAGAAGAATCTTTGAGCGATACTTCACGGCCATCTCGAGGAGATGATAGTTGCCCATCGAGTTGGAAAGAAGAGTCTGGATCTTGAATTGATCGAACTGCTTGATCGACGTGGGACAAGCCAAATGATAAATTTCCGAAATACCATCGTAAGGAATACGGAACGCCGTGAGCTCTCGATACTCCTCGAGATTGAACGGTTGATTGACATCCAATCGAAGAAATTGAAACTTAGGATTCTGAAGCAGTGGTTCAATGTTGCGCACATGCCCCGTCGCGAAGTTGTCGATGCAAATGACGTTCGCTCCTTTGCGCAAGAGCGCCTCACAAAGGAAGGATCCGATGAATCCCGCCCCTCCCGTCACGACGATATTGTGATTTTTCTCTGGATTTTCTTTCGCCATAGGTAGTGATTATACCATTAAAAGCTCCAGGCTCCGAGTTCTGTTGATCCGATCACCACATCGTGAATACCCCAGGAAAGAACTTCAGACCCTTTGAAATACGCACGGACCTGCTCGGGATTTTTGTCCGGCATCGCAATCACATCATCACGTCCGTCCGCGTTCACGTCTCCAGCCACGACTTGAATTCCGTCCGACGATCCTTCGACCCCGGCCAAAAATGCATGGGTCAAGACTCCTTGAAAATTGAACGCGCGGATCCACTGATCTCCCCCCAGGCGAGCCCCCACGACAATTTCCTTGCGACCGTTGTCCGTCAAATCGGCAAGCGCCGTATAGATGCCGTCGATGCGACCCGGGTCGCCAACGGTGATCGTGTTAAACGGGGTTCCATCACCCTTCAAAATCTGCACGATGGGAGCTCCATGAATCGGTGCAAGTACGATTTCATCTCCGAGCGTTCCATCCACATCTCCCACATCCACCGTCAACCCTCTATTACTATCGATCGCGAGATCGAATTTCTTTTTTCCATCAATCGTAAACACTTCGAGTCGAGCTTCTCCATCGCGAGAACTCACGACAAACTCGTTTTTTCCATCCGCGTCAAGATCCCCAGACGCAAGCGCAAACCCACCTGTCACCCCAGGAAATGCCGTAAACTCACCCCCAAGCGTTCCTTCCATTTCAAACCAACGCACGTGAGCCGTCCCGTCAGAACGAGGCACGACCGCAAATTCCGCTTCCCCATCCTGATCGAAGTCATCGACCAAGACGGAAATACCTCCCATGGAAGACTCGTCGTAAACTAAGTAGCTTCCTAGATGTTCTCCGTCAGCGGTAAACAAATTCACCTCAGGTTTCTCACCAGGACCCGCTGCAAACACGATCGGTGTTCTCGTAACCCCCCGAACGATGGGCGGAGCAAACGAAGATGCGAATTGAAGCGCTCGTTCTATATTCACCCGCCCCGAACCAAGTTGTCCAAACCACGCCGTCCCCTTCGTCTTCACAGGATCGACTGCTAGTTGAAGAATGACCTTCACTTGCGCGGGCGAGAGCGTCGGAAATCGCGACAACAACAACGCCACCGACCCAGAAATCACCGGAGCTGCGGTCGATGTCCCCTGCCAATACCCCGAATAATATTCATCAAAAAAAGGATTGTCTGGATTGTAAAATGTCGTGCCTTGAGGCATGCGGGATAAATCGGGTTCTGATTCAGATTCGCCTGACCGTTCGTCCCATCGTTTCCCACCGCCGCCACGAACACGACACCTCGATCGTAGGCACGCTTCACCACGTGAGAAAATTCCGTCGAGATGTCGCGACCGGTAAAGCTCATATTGATCACATCCGCTCCATTGTCGAGCGCGTAGTTGACCGCCTCGATCGCGGCACGCTCCGTTCCAGTTCCTTGCCGATTCAAAATACGGAGCGACATGATTTTAACATCCCAGTTGATCCCGGCAATTCCGATCGCGTTATTGCCAACCGCACCGATAATTCCCGCCACGAGCGTCCCGTGAGAGACCGCGGAAGGATCGAAGGATGTCGCGTCGTCGGGTTCTGGAAGCGCGTCGTTATCCACAAAATCCCAACCATGCACGTCGTCCACAAACCCGTTGCCGTCATCGTCAAGGTGATTCCCAGAAATTTCATCTTCATTAAGCCAGACGTTTTTTTCAATGTCCGGATGCCCCAGGTCCACTCCCGTATCGATTACGGCAACCACAACCCCGTCATTTCCCGTAGTGATGTCCCAAGCACTCGGCGCGTGAATTTTATCGAGATACCACAAACGATCGATCAAGGGATCATTCGGGGTTTGTGCCAACACCATGGATGGAAGCAGAAAAAGGGTGATGAGAAATATAAAGGACTTCACAAGGTTTGAAGATTACTAATTATTAACCACCCAATCACTTCTTGCTCATCACCATCCCACCGTCCCCTTCAGGCTCAACACCACCCCTCACCCCTCCTTCAAAAGGAGGGGGAATGCGAAGTGCGAATTTGCAACCTCCCCTCCTTTTGAAGGAGGGGCCGGGGGTGGTGCTATCGAAAGGAGGGGCCGATGATAGTTACTTGTTTGATTCAATCGATAGCCGTCGGGATTCAGCGATGCGGTCTTTATATTTTCCGATGGAGCCCGACAATGTCTCCGCGACCGTGTAATGTGACTCTGCCTTTTCGTACATCCCATTCTCGAAATACCACTTCGCAAGACGTCCGTTCAACATTTCATCTTGACCGAGACTTTGAATAGCAAGTTCAAGCACGTCGTCCACGCGATCGTATTGTGCAGGAAGATGCTCCTCGACAACATCGATAAGACGGATCACCGTCGTCACACTTCCTGACAAAGAAAGCGACCTCGTCCATGCGCGCGCGGCGCCTTCGTAATCCCCCATCTGCTCCAGTGTCACCCCCACGTTGTCGAGCGCGCCAACGTCATCTGGGCTCTTGTCGAGAATCGCTTGGTACGCATCGCGAGCTAAGGCAAGCTCCCCCGTCTGATAATACAAGTTGCCGAGAAGAAGGTATTCGTGAGCGTTGAACTCCGTGCTTGCTTCGATGGAAGCCTTCTGCGTGGCAATGCGGAGATCGAACTCCACTTGAGCTTCGGGCGTGAGCCCTTTGTCGATCGTCGTACGTAATTCCGGTTGTGATTCACGATTGGCTTCCGGACGGAAGAAAAAAACAACGACAAGAGCGACGAGGATGACGACGACCGCAGCCGTCAAACCATGGTGGTGTTTGAAGTCGAGACTCATAATAAAAATTTATTTATCGATAAACACCAGTCGTGATCTCTTCTGTTGCTGGTTCTGAAAGCGAACCCAATATCTCCGCCACAAATGCTGGTCGATACTCTCCCTCCAAATCGCCTCCAATAAGACTCGTGACGGCGGAACGAAGGAGAATAACTTCCCTTTGAAACCGAGGAGACACCCGTTTTCTCGAGCTTGTTTTCATCTTTTCCATACGAATGAAGTATACCAACAAATTCTTCTCTTTGCCACTCTCGAAATGCGCTCCACTCCTCATTTCGATAGCACCACCCTCGGTCCCGCATCAGCCAAATAGCACCACCCCCGGCCCCTCCTTCAAAAGGATGGGAGGTTGCAAATTCGCACTTCGCATTCCCCCTCCTTTTGAAGGAGGGGTGAGGGGTGGTGTTAAGCTTGAAGAGGGTGAGGGGTGGTTATCTTGAGGGTGA